>OLNS01000045.1_pt1 | contig 98788 bp, 106 predicted proteins | sample 1673031 | NCBI WGS metagenome assembly OLNS01 (sample SAMEA3136748, study PRJEB25190) | human gut metagenome | biome: human gut; feature: human-associated habitat; material: faeces | place: Austria | collected 2013
GCTGGAGCATGGCGCCACCCGAGAAGAGGTTCACCAGTCCGATGAAGTTCTCCTGGGAGGCGCTGCCGATAGTGGCCATGCACTTGTTCACCTCTGTGTAGTCCACGCCAGGGGTCGGAATGAACGAACCGATGCGGTAGACGACGATGATGAACAGGACGAAGAGAATCTTCTTCCTCAACTCTTTGGTCTTCAGGGCCTGGATTAGTGTCCTCACTGGGGTGAATCTCCTTGTTGATGTTTGAATAAGTTGCGTGGTTTTTATGCGGCTTCCGACAGTTGGTCGGCCATGTTCGCCTGTCGCATGCGATTCAGCATGTCTTCCGTTTTCCTTTGCACACGGTTGAAACGTATGGTTTCCACCGGGCCGGATAACGGTCGATACTCCACGTCCAAATGAGCACCCTCGAAAACGGCGGACAGGACCGATCCCATGCGGACACCGTTGTCGATTAGCAGGTCACGGGCGATTCCACGCCAATCCTTGTTCGTCCAATGTTTCAGGGCTTCCGTGTAATGCTCATGCTTGTAGAAGCTGAGTAGGTCGGCTGGAGTGGATCCTCTCGCACCATCGTCGCGAACCCATCCTCCGTCCCGGTAGATTCTTGTGGTGGGTTTGCCGCTGACGACCAAGATGAAACGTTCGTCGGCGATGCTTGCTTTCACGTCGGCTCGATAGCCGTGGTCTTTCAAGGCGGGAAGGATCGCCGCATATTCACGGCTGAGTTGGTCTGGATGATTCATTTTTGCCCCCCACTCCAATTAGTGCCGGTCTATGGAGGTGGCAGGGATTTTCGTGGCACTGGCTTCCGAAGGGCTCATTGTTTTTCCTCTTTCATTTCTATGTGAACGTATTCAGTATAACAGGCAAATGGGAAAACATTTTAAGAAACCACCCCCCGCATGCGCGGGGTAAGTGACACGCCGTGTTTCGCATTTCGCTTGACTTTGGTTTATCCCCGCGTGTGCGGGGTAGATTTTGTGAAATCGTGCAGTGAGGTTGACCGCGATGGTTTATCCCCGCGTGTGCGGGGTAGATGAGTCCAGCAAGCGCGTGACCAATTCGCTCTTCGGTTTATCCCCGCGTGTGCGGGGTAGATTCCTTCATTTCGTCGGCCATTGTGAGTACCTCCGGTTTATCCCCGCGTGTGCGGGGTAGATGACGTTCCTCGTTTTTTGGGGCCATGTCGTCCACGGTTTATCCCCGCGTGTGCGGGGTAGATGATTTACTTGGATGGGCAGCGCCATGTTTCTTCGGTTTATCCCCGCGTGTGCGGGGTAGATGCATCCTCGCCCATGGCCATCACAGCTTCGCTCGGTTTATCCCCGCGTGTGCGGGGTAGATTTCCGATCTTCATCCTCGACCTGCTGGGTGTTCGGTTTATCCCCGCGTGTGCGGGGTAGATGGCCAGAACAACACGTCACCCATAATGGGCTCCGGTTTATCCCCGCGTGTGCGGGGTAGATTTGTCGAATGTGATCGATTCGGTTATTTCGTTCTGGTTTATCCCCGCGTGTGCGGGGTAGATGCGTACCATGCTTCATCGTCCCAAGCAGTGACCGGTTTATCCCCGCGTGTGCGGGGTAGATCCTGATTGAGGAGGTCGATTGGCATGAGTGAACGGTTTATCCCCGCGTGTGCGGGGTAGATATGGGCAGCAGATGGCCACACGTGACGGGCTGCGGTTTATCCCCGCGTGTGCGGGGTAGATGGATTGTCGCCGTTCGGGTTGGTCGGCAACACCGGTTTATCCCCGCGTGTGCGGGGTAGATACTTGCATTTTGACTTCCTCCCCACGGCTGAAGCCGGGGGGATTCCTGTCGCGTATGAGACACGTTCCTCATTGGAGGGGTTTTCCCGTACGCGTGGCAGGGGTTGGCGTTTCAATGGAACCTTCCCGTGAAACACAGGTTTCACGGGAAGCGTGTTCCTCCACGCCCTCGGCATCGTCCATGCCGGTTGTGTGTATCGCGCGACTGAGAATGTTCTTGGCCGCGTTGATGTCCGCATTAGCCTTGTTGCCGCAGTTGACGCATTGGAAGACCGCTTGGCTCTCACGGTTCGCCTTTGCGACATGACCGCAACGGTTGCAGGTCTGGGACGTGTACGCCGGGTTGACCAGTATGAGCCGGGTTCCGGCGAGACGGGTCTTGTATTCGAGTTTGTTCTGGATGTCCGTCCAACGGTTGTTGAGGATGCTGCGGTTCAATCCCGCTTTGGCCGTCGAACCGTTGCGCAGGTAGCGTCCCTTGTGGTTGGGGTCTGGTTTCGGTTTCGGCTTGCGGGTCATTTGCCGGGGGTTCAACGCTTCCAAGGCGATGAGGTCGTAGTCTTCGACCAGTCGGGTCGTGGTCTTCGCGATCCAATCGTCCTTGCGGTTGTTGACTCGGCGGCGTATCGAACCCATGCGCTTCAATGTGAGTTTGCGTCGTTTCGATTGGAATTTCGCGGTTTTCCCGCCACGCCTGCTGTTGACCGTGTCTTGTCGGGCGAGCTTGCGTTGCAAACGCAGGTACGCTCGCTTCTCCTGTTCGGACGGTTGCGGCATGTCCAGCATGGTTCCGTCAGACAAGGCCAGTGTGTGGACGCAACCACGGTCGATGCCGGTCTGCCGGCCGGTGGCGTTCCTCTGGATGGGGGATGGCTTGTTGGTGAACATCAGTGTGCGTTCCGTCCAATTCACGCTGACGCTCGTATAATCCCTGACGGGTTGGCTGACGCGCACGTGGATGGAGAGCCTCCAACGGCATCCCGTTTCGCCCGGCTTGCGGAATTCCTTTTTCACGGTTCCGGTGATGATGACCACGCCACGCTTGCGTGACACCTGATGGTAGACGGCGTTGCCGGTCTTGGTCTGGTTGCGCCAGCATACGAAATACTGGGGGTCGCGTTTGCAGGATTTGAACCCGGGGACGCGCCCGCCATTAATCTTCTTGCGCTTCAATCCGGCATACCATTCCGAGTTCTCCACGCGCATGGGACTGGCGAGAACGGCGGCGGGGATGCATGCGAGCCACGAACACCGGGTTCGGGCCTCGCTGTCCTTGAAAGGCTCCCCGACGGTCGCTCCACCCAAGGGAACGTCCACCCACATGCGCTCACGGGATTCCACATCCTCCATGTAGCGGCGGACAGTCCGATGCTCCCGATGCTGGTTGAAACGGGTGCGCCACCCATCGCACAGCCAGTCCATGATGCGTTCGGGGTTGCGCGTCCAGCAATGGTTGCGGCACGAATCGTCGCCAAGGTACACGGACGCGCCCGCATGCCTGACTTTGATGATTCGTACCTTCTGGCTCATACTATAAACCTTACCACGGAAACAGTGATTAATCAAAGAAGTGGCGGCTCACCCCAGTCTTAAAAGACGGGGCTTGCGCCGCCAAACCGGTCATTCTGCGCTTCGGCTACCGCATTGAATAACGGGTCGATGGCGTTGGAGTAGCGTGCCTGGAATACTCGGTTGTTGGCCGGTTGATCCCAGTGTGCTTCCGTGCCATCGATGGTTTCGACGTGCGCCTGTTCCTTGCCTTTGAACGCCTGTTCTAACGGCTTGTCTACCAGTCCGACTCGGATCGGGCCGGCTGGCGGGCAGGCGCGTCGTCCTAGGTATGGCATGTATACGGGGTGTTGGATTGCGGCTCCGATTCTGATGAGGAGTCGCAGGTCCGTGGATTCCAAGCCGACGGTGAATGTGGAATCCTGTAGATATTCCTTCGTCTCCAACGGGTTGGGTTTGCCGTCAGCTCGTTTGCCCATGGTTTGGAAGTCCGTCAACCGTGGGCCTGTGTGGACTGGTTGCACGCCGAATCGGAGGGCTGCGAGGTCGCTGATGTCGCTTCCGCGGGCACGTCCCAAAGCGGATGCGACGAGTCCGATGACTCCGCTTTTGGTGGGTAGGCTGCCGGTGTTGCGGTGCGTGTACCCGTCTTCGGTGGCCCATGATTGCAATGGGCCTTTCAACTGGAGGAGTAGGGTCGGCATGGTGATCAGAGTGCCTTGATGACGGTGCTGGTGGTTTCTGTGACCAGTTGGGGGAGTGTGAGCAGTGTTTCCTGCTGCTCCTTGCCCATCGCCTTGCGCGCGTTCAGGTCGGCCATGGTGAACGTGTCGGCTGCGGCCAGACCGTACGTGTTCTGATAGTCGGCCTGCTGTTCGAGCAGTCGTTGCACGCTGGTGGGAATCGTGTCCGTGGTGACCGGCTTCTCGTAGGCCTCTACAAGGTTGATGGGCCGGTCGGTGCGGATTACGGTTTCGATGAACGAGGGGAGCGTCTGATGTCCGAAACTGTTCTGCTTGCCGGATGGCAGGCTCAATGCGAAGGCGTTCAGGAACGTGGACAGGGCGAGCCGCACGGCTTCCTTATCGTATCCGAGGTTACGGTTCAGCAGGTTCACGTCGACGCAGGCGTAACGGTAGAGGGTGGCGCTCAAGTATCCGGTTTCACCGATCATGCCGGCGCCGCTCGTGTTGTCGCAGTCGTCAACAGCCGCATAATAATCGTTTTCCACGTCGGCTCGGTTCACGCTGATGGCGTGCGCGAACTGGCTGGCCGCATCCACCACGTACTCGCTGCCGGTGCCCTTGTCGCTGCTGGCGCTCATTCGTCCGAAGAACGCGATGTCGATGCTCCGGTCGGAGTCGAGCAGCTTCTTGATGTCCGTACGATGGGAGGCGACGGACTTCTTCGGATCGGTGCTGCCGTATGCCTCTTCCGCATATTGGGCGAGCTTCTGCCACTGCTGTTCACCGAAGAACTGGAGCGCGCTAGTGCTGCCGGGTCGGTTCTTGTCAGAGGGAAGGCCGGCCGCCTTCATCAGTTCGCCGGTGACCTTCAGCAGATGCTCGTCCTCCGGATCACGGTTGATGCGCTGCGCGATCATCTTGGTGAACTCACGGCTGCGCGAGCCGAGCCTGCCGGTGTCGAGGGTGTCGCGGAAGTTGTCGCGAATGGCCTTCTTCCATGCTTGTGAGCTGACGCGCATACGTGGCACGCCACCGTAGATGGAGGTTTTGGGTCGTCCGTTCTCGTCGCGATTGAGGTTGGCGGGCGGAAGGGTCTGGATGGCGTGGATGTCGATGAACAATCCCATATTGTTTCTCCTGATATTTGGTTTTTCTTTGGTGGATGGTGGATTGGTTTCGTTTTGTCCGTGGGGGGGCTGTCGGGCGGGAAGCCCCCGCGAACGATGGTGAGGACTAGTTGAGGTAGGCGGGCTTTTTGCCCTTCGACAGCGCGACCAGAACGAGTGCAGCGAGACTCGTGGTCCGGTCCGCATCGAGAGCGAGAATCGCGTAGGAATATGCGTCCTCCATCTTCCCGTCCCACCATGAGAGATAGGCGGCGACGGCAAGGGGATGGGCGCGGTACTTCTTCTCCGAGGCAAGGTCGGTGAGACCGCATGCGGCTGTGATGGCATTGTGTAGCCGGTCGTGGTCGGGTTTGATGTCGGGGTTGGTGAACCCGTCGGCAAGTGTTTTGGAAAGAAGCCTCTTATAGTATGGCGTGTGGGCTTTCGCCGCGAGGTTGATGATGGTCCCGATCTTGAATCGTGGGTTGATGGCGGCGGCGATTGCCGCATCCCTGACGTTGAATACTTCGGACATGAGGTCCGCGAACCCTTCGAGTTCCGTGTCTTCGTCGGCGTATCCTTCGCAGGCTTTCTCCCATGCTTGGAGCATGGGGGTGGCGAAGGTGCGGATTGCTTTTTCGTGCCCGTATGCCAGTGCCTGTTGGCGGTATTCTTCGATGAGTGTGTTGGTCTTGGGTTTTTCGATGATGTTGGTCATTGGTTCCTCTTTCTGTTTTATGTGGACATATTCAGTATAACAGACAAAAGTCAGGTGTCAATAAAAGTGGTTCACAGGTTTATCCCCGCGTGTACGAGGTAGGTTTGGCCTGCAGTACAGGCAACGGCGCGTTCCAAGGTTTATCCCCGCGTGTGCGGGGTAGGCATGGCCGCGTTCGTCGGCAAGAACAACGGCTACGGTTTATCCCCCGCGTGTGCGGGGGTAGGTCATTCCGGTTCAGAAGGAGCGAGTCGATCGTCAGGTTTATCCCCGCGTGTGCGGGGTAGGTTTCGCCAAGCCGCGAACAACCCCATCGCCAATGGGTTTATCCCCGCGCCTGCGGGGTAGGTATTCGATCTGCTTCAGGTCGAGCCCGTCGCCTAGGTTTATCCCCGCGCCTGCGGGGTAGGTTCCTTGGTCAACCCGATCTGAGCGAGGTCAAGCGGTTTATCCCCGCGCCTGCGGGGTAGGTCATCTGAAGTATCGCCAAAGTCAGTCACGACCGGGTTTATCCCCGCGCCTGCGGGGTAGGTTCCTCGCCACCGCCGGAGTTGATATAGACTTTAGGTTTATCCCCGCGCCTGCGGGGTAGGTGCTACCCGACGTGGTGCGTCTACGTCGGAACCAGGTTTATCCCCGCACCTGCGGGGTAGGTAGTTTAGTTGTGGACAATCAGTCGAGCAGTCGGCTCCAGTCGCGTCGTACCATGTCTGCGGAGTCCGGTTTGTTGAGTCTGGCCAAGTCCAATGCCAGCAGGGCGTGGTCCAGTGGAATGTCGTGCTCGTTCAACAGTCGGATTATTCTCAGGCAGAATGGTGCGGCTTCCTGCATATTGTGGGTGTTCAACAGTTTCCGGTAAAGTTCGTCAACGTCTTCGCCGGTATCCGCCAATATCCGTAATGCTTTGTTGAAGCGTTCGCCTTCCTTGTACATGGGTTTGTATTGGTTGCCTTGCTGGTGGTAGGCGTATAGGCCGAATGCGTACCATGAGGCTTGTTCCATGCGCGTGGGTTTCGCGTACCCGCGGTAGTCCATGCCGTTCAACGACCATTTGGATGCTTTCGGATCCGAGCCGCAAGGTTTTTTGAAACTGTTGCGTAGGTTGGCGAGGTCGGCGCGCGTGTAAGTGCCGTTCAGGTAGCCGTCTTGCAGACGGGCGAATCGGGGTCGTGCCCAGGCGAGGTAGCTGTTAGCCAAGGTCGGGTTCCTTCCCGCCTGCCAGATAGGGGAGCATCGCCGTATCGGCTTTGGCCCAAGCATCATGCGGATTGTCTCCGTTGCCGACCTTCGGCCATGCCTGTTTGACGAGTTTGTCCACGATGGCGCTGACGTTTGCATGTTCATGGATACGCCGCATATCCAAGGTCATGTGGTCTTGGCGGATTCGTGCGATGCTGCTGGACTGGCTGCCGTATTGGGCTGCAACCGTGTCGAAGCTGACGGTCGAATTGAAGTTCGATGCCCATAAGAATGTTGCGGGATAGTGTTCGTCGCCGTCAGGTTCAACGAACGCCTTATCCCATTGCGTCCATAATGGTCGGTCGATCAGCGGGCCGAACGTGAGGTTCACCGGTTTGGGTTTGCCGGTCTTGTCCTGAGTCCAGAAGGCCATGTATTCGTTTTCCGGGGTCGTCCATTCGGAACGGTTCCCGTAGGTGACGTAGGCGCCGGCGCATAGGCCATTCGTGTTCCAGAGCAGTCGGATTCGGCGGGCCGGGTACGTGTAATAGTAGGCGGGGCCGGTGGTGTCCGGTTCCATGTCCGCGCATTCGAGCGATGGATACTCCCAGATGGGCTTGTTGCCGTTATCCGCCGGCGTGAGGTTCAGCAGCAAGGTTTCCCACAGGTTGTTCCCGGTGATGATGGCGAGAGCGAGGCCGCCGGCTTGCGCCACTCCCTGTGGGGTGCGTTTGCCTCCCGCGGCTTTCGGATCGCCGTTCATGCCGGTGTGGACTCCGGCCACATCGTACATGTTGCAGACGAGCAGCATTCGTGCCGCTTCCGCAGGGGTGACGGGCTTGTATGGGTCGTGGGTCTGCCAGAGGGGGCGTTGCATTGCGGGGTGGAGGCGCGTGAAACCGTAGTCCTTGGGTTTGCCTTGCGGCATCATGCCGGCGACTTGCAGGAACGGTTCTGTTTCCGACATGAGGTCGAATCGGTGTGCCCATGCGTGCAGGTAGTCGATGATTTTCTGGTCGCGTCCGGCTTCCATGATGCGTTTTGCCTCCGCCGGGGACGAGTATCCTTCCTGACGTGCCGCGTACATGATGGCGAGCAGCAGTCGCATGATGCTGACTCGTTCCAACGGGTCGGCTATATCCAGTTGTCGGATAGAGGTCGGCTGGTCGAACAGGGTTTCCAGAGAGTAGGACTCGTGCTTGCCGTCCGCGAGTACGGGGATCCATGGTTCGGTGACGAGGTTGAATGAATGGTTTGCCATAAGATTTCTTTCGACTGTCGCTATCAGTGGTTAGAAAAGCAGCATCAGACCCAATCCGTAGGCCTTGCCGTGGCCGATACCGGCAAGCATTGCATGGGTGAGCTTGTCACGGTCGGTGACGGTGAATACTCCCGTGTATTCGACGGTGTGGAACGTAAGTTTGCGGCCTTGACGGTTGAATCGGGTGGCGTGAACGTCGAGAATATCCAACGCATCCAAACGGGCTCCGGCCTGGGTGAGCTTGCGTTCCGCCCACTGGTGTATTCCGGTCGGCGTGCGCAACGGGGTGCGCTTCCCGTCCTTGTTTGCGACTGGTGTTGCGGTCAACGTGAAACGACGGGTTTCGCCGTTTTGCAGCTTGTCGAGGAACGGCCGGTAGTCGAGCGTGTTGATGATCGGCTTGCCCAGTCGGGCTTCGAGCCGATCCGTATCCAACTGGTCGGAGACGATGTACAGCCTGTCCCCGTCCAAACGCCACAACGGGCGGCTACTGCCGGAGGTGGCGGCGCTGACCACGGCGTGAATCGCTTCGGGGGAGCGCAGCACTTTGCGCACGTCCGGGTTGACTGGGTTGAGAGTTATGCGCGTGAATAACGGCATGTTAATCCTTGTCTGGAACGAGTTCCGGGTTTGCTTCTGTCGTGATGGCTTTTCTTCGTATATTGACGATTTCCCGGAACGATTTTTCGGCGACCCCGGTTTTCCACTCCGATGAAAGATGAACCGGCTGTCCGAGATATTTGAAGGCGATCTTGTATCCGAGAGGCTCCGACATGACGTATCGGGTGACGCGAATGTGGTTGAATACCCATCGGACGACTTCGATATCCAGACCGTATTCTTCCGCGTATGTCTTGTATGATTTCATGGCTTTCTCTTTCAACGCGCTTCGATGGTGACGGGCTTCTCGTAGCATTGGGGAACATAATTCTTGTCGAGCGCCCAGTTGTTGATGAAGCGGAGCGGGCAGGATTGGTCCCATACGCGCTGTAGTTCCGAGACCGGCAGCACCTTGTATCCGGCTTCTCCGTCCTTGGAGAGCATGTACCCGTATTTGCCGTTCTTGTCGGCGTCGCCGTTGTCGAGCAGGTAGATTTTGTGGCAGCCGTCCCATGCGAATTCTGTGGCTGGGCTGGTTTGGCCGTTGATTGTGATGCTCATTGGTTTCCTCTTTCATTCTTATGTGGACATATTCAGTATAACACGTAAATGGGATATTGAAAAAAACAAAAAAGCGCACCGGAGTTTCGGTGCGCTTAGCGAAGCAGAATACGATCAGCTGGCAGAATGCCAGTCGCCACCATTCTGTTCCATGAACCGTTGCCGTGCCCGATGCTCCCATTCAGGAGAACCGGGCTTTTCACGGTGGATCCAGCTCATCACGCTCGACGGTTTAATGCCGTTCGCGGTGATGATGGTGTGGCCCACCGGATACGTGCTGCCGTCGCTCATGTGTCCGATTCCCGGCCGGTCATGCTCCATGCGGAACGTGTGGTGTTTCGCGTCCGGCACCGTGTATTCGATGCCCGGATCCCAGCGTGCCAGGGCGAGCGCCCCCCTGACGCCACGGTGTTTGGCGGCCAGGCGCAGCATCGCCGCTTGGCCGACATCGGGGCCAAGGCCGGCGAATGGCTTCTTCGCCTTCTCGTCCGGGTCGAACACGTCAGGATTCGCGGCCATGAACCGTCGGTATTCCTGTTCGTTGTCGCACAATGCGTCGCGCATCTGACGGTATCGGCGAGTCGGTTTCCGCCCGTCCAGCAACTGTTTTTCCAGTTTCTTGAAGTCCTTGGACTGACGGTATTCCTTACCTTTTTCCGGATTCCAGCCATCATCTTGAAGCTCATGCAGCGTGTCAGCGAAAGCCATCTTGTCATCGAACGCACTGCCGTTGATCAGCCCACGGTCGACGTTCTTCACGTACAGGTCGCGCATGTCATCGTTCAACGGTGACAGGTGTTTCTCCGTCGCCGCATCGTACCGGGCCTTCTTGGTCTGTTTTCCTTTCCATGCGGCTTCATAGCGGCGTTCCGCAGCTTCCTCGTCGTAATCCCCGACCCAATCCTCCGGCTGCGGTCCCGTGTATGCGTTCGTGTGTTCGCCTAGCTGTACGGGTTCCAAACCGAGCTTGTGAAGCTCCCGGTTCGGATCCAATGCGGTTTCGAGAATATGCTGTCGGGTTTCTTGTTCCAATTGCGTACGGTCAGGCGCTTTGACCGGTATGCCGGCGTATGCGGCCTCTATATGGTCGGCGATATAGTCGGCATGGGAGCCGCCCGGGGCCTGTGGATCGTATCGCAGGTTTTCAATGATCAGTGGCATGTCATCGGTTTCGCCAGGCTTTGCCGGACGGGCGATGAGCTCATCCAATCGTCTGGTGGCGTATCCCGCGCAGTCGGCTACATCCGGATCCATGATGATGTTCGTTTCGGCGGCGAGCATCGCATTATTCAATCGTTTCCATTCGAAGTCCGTCAACGTGTCGCCGGAGGGCAGACCGGTATCCTGTTCCTCCGCGAATTCGCCGTTCGCTCGACGGCGTTGTTGCTTTGCGTGTAAGGATTTTCTGGAATCAACCATTTGGGCGCCTCTCGTTAAGGACTGTTGGTTTTCAGATTATCTGCACGGGGGTGGCGGGATCCTTGTTTTTTCGGGAACTGTTTTTTTCCATACGAGGAAGGCGGCCCCGGAGAGCCGCCGATAATCGATTTCGTCAGCCGACTTTGACGACTATCGGATTGCCGTTTTGGTCACAGGTTTGCAGATAGGTTCCGATGCCACTGTTGTTGATGGTGTCAGGCGTCGCGTTGTGCCATACCTGTTGCACGGTCCCGTATGGAGTGGATTGGCCTTGCTGCAGTTGTCCGATCCACCCGGCGCCCGTGCTGTTGTGCCCGGCGATGAGACGTGAGCCGCCGAACCCGTCGAAAATCGGCATTTCGACTAGGCCTCCCTGGTCGATGGCTGCCTGGCATTGGGCACGCAGGTTCCATCCACCGTCTCCGCATGTGGTGGAGGGCGTGTAGGTGTATCCGTTGTCGGCTGGTTGGGTTGGCTGATATGCGGGAGTGTTTCCCGTGTAGACCGGGTTCGTATAAGTGCTGGCGTTCAAACTGTTGGCCGTGGACGAGGTTTGATATGAGGACTGGACGGCTGCGGCTTGGGCCTCTTGCGCAAGTCGCTGTTCATGCGCGGACACTGCATCTTTCACCGGCTGGATTTTCGAATTGATTACGTCCGCTTGTTTTTTCAGCCAGGTGAGATCAGTGGACTTCTTCCAGTCTTTTGCCGCATCCATTGTCTTCTGCAATGCTTGGCGGGGCGCTTCGTCATCCACGTTGTCTTTGGACGTTTCGAGAAGCTGACTGGCTTTCCCGATCGAATCTTTGACTTTACCGCGCGCGTCGTCGAGCTTCTTGTAATGCTGCGATTCCTTGATATAGGAGTCGAGTCGGTTCAGCATGGAAGAGGAAGAAATATTGGCTGAGTCTTGGTTTTTAATGGTCTCGGTCAGCTCACGGATTTGACTGATACTCATTCTTCCCGCATCCGGATTGTGGACAATGTTTTCCTTCAACTGACCTTTGGCTCCGAGCATGGCCGAATCCATACGAGACACGAGATCATGGTCTTTCCCTAGTAGCTGACCGGCAGGAATCTTGTCCGTTTTCTGCACTGCTTTGACTTGTTTGGCAAGATTAATGTGGGACTGCCGTGCACTCTGAACAGCAACCTCATACTGGGTTTGAGCTTCATTGAAGTCAGCCGCATACACGGTTCCAGTCCCTGCGGCCATCAACAGGATAGCGGTCGTAGCGCCCGCAAGAATAGGAATGATATGTGTGTGCTGTTTTTCTGAGTTGGACAAAATGATTCCTTACGGTAAGCGGAAACTATGTTTTCTTGGACTTCGGATAGCCGTCTAGCTATTCGGGGATCCTCAGTCTCCGCTTTACCGCAAAGAATCAGTCAATTCATCGGAAACATTGAAAAGTGTGTCTGTTCAATCCCCCGTCTTCCGCCGGCGTGAGCAAAGCTTGTCTGATCCGCAGGAACATGCGATACCGCTTAAAGTCCGGAATCGGCACATTCGGATTGCTGAGAATGTCCAGCACATCGTCGCCTGATAGTTTGGTTCGACCAGAGAAAACGTTCTTCGTCTTGTCTCTGCTCCACCCGAGCTGTCCGTCGACATCATTCAGAAGCAGGTGCTCCCGATTAATTCCTTCGCGCACGGCCTGGACTAGAAGTCTGCTATCGGCACTCATTGTTTTCCCGCCTTTTCTTGCATAGGTCGAGCATCGGCCGCAGTTCAGGTGTCCCGCCCTCACGGTCGCTTCGTACCGCATGCGCGGCCATGGGTAGCAATTGTTCCAGGTTCTTGTCCATGGTTTTTCTGTTTAGAGTATTGTCCCAGTCGGTGGTGATACGTCGGAACGCATTATGGAATTGTTCGACTACGACAAGCCGGTCGATGTCGGAACCGTATACGGTTTTCGGTGTTTCCAAGGTATGTCCCGACGTGAGTTCATAGTCCTTCTTTTGGCCGTCAAGCAGGCGAGCAAGGACAATCGTGTTCTCTGCGAACTTGTCTTCCGGCAGGCCTAGAGCGCGCATACTGTTCAACGCCCACTCATGGTCGACGGACGGGAGACGCCACGGGCAGCCTCCGCCGTTCGAGTGGAATTCGTACCCGTACACATCCTTCAACGTTTTCGCCGCGATCTCGCGAATATGGTCATGTTGGATCCGATACCAGGCGCGCAACGCTTCGCACAGCATCGCATAACAACCGTTCAACTCCAGCTGCTCATAGGTCATTGTCCTGCTCATTACGATTCCTTAACCGTTAATAGGATTCCATTGGATCCAACGAGACCGACTTTGTTGCCGTCCACAAGTATCCACCCCTTGACATACCTGTTGCCCTGCAGCCACGTGGCCTCGGTTCTATCTTCCGGCAGCTTCTTGGATGGGCATCCGCCGATATTTTCGCAACGCAGATGACTGACATTGAACGTCCGTTCCGTCTTTTCCGTGAACGTCAAGTACTGTGGCTCCGTTCCGGTTGTAGTTGACAACCAAAGCAGTCCAATTGCCCAGGCGGCGATGATGAGGCTTGTGATGCATGCTTGGCATTTTTCCCAACCTAAGCTATCGGTGAGGTCTCTGCAGCGAGCGAGTATCAGAAACATGACGGATACGGAGACGATTGCAATGACCAGAAACCACCCAGTATTCAGATGGAATTCCCTAGGCAGAGAATTCAACCAATCGGAATAGTCAACCATCATTGTCCTTTCCTGTATCCGCCGATATGTCGAATCGCATACAGAACCGCGACGCACAGCATGATTCCGCTGACCGGCAGACCGATGAACGGGGCATGCCCATGGGTCAGGTTGGATACGTCTATCAGCAGGCATGTCAACGCATACATGCCGAGCAGTACGCTGAGCTTCCCGAACACCCTACGGATCATCCGATTCCCAGAGGCCAGTAGTTCGGCGCCCATCCAGCTGACGAGCATTAGCAGGATTACATGCGATGTGAGGCTGGTGAAGCTCATTGTTCGTCTTTCAACTGCCAGCCGCATTCGATGTAACTGTTGCCTGCACAGGGAACCTGTTCGCCGTTTCCTAGGGTCACGTATGTGGCTTGCCTGTTGGCTTTCTCATCAGGGGCCAGCTGTCTTGGGTGATCCCAATCGCAGGTTGGTATAACATTTATCCCGCTATAGGTATATAGGGCTCCACCTACGCAGTCCACTACTTTTTTGTCCTTCAACTGGATGGTGTAGGGGCCGAGCTTGGCGCCCTTCTTCTCTTCTGCTTGCTGGGTGTCGATTTTTTCAAAGTTTTCTTGGACTTTCTCAGGATGATTTGAATTCCAGATGACAGCCGAAGTTACCAGGATTATAACGAAGGCGACAAGCAATCCGATAAGCACATATCCGAATTTGTCTTTGCCTTCAGGCCGCTCGTTCAGCATGGAAGTCCTCCTCTTTTATCGGTTGTACTGAGATGATCGCGTCCACGTCGGCGTCCTTCAAATGGACTTGTACCGGTCGTCCGGTTTTGTTCGCTTGGATTTGCGCGTCATGCACGGTTTTCACGTCCGGCCAGGCTTCCATCAGTTCCTCGTTGCTTTCGCAGCCGTTGATGACCGGCACCCAGTCGGGATGCTGGTTCATGAGCGTGCTGGAGAGTATGGGGGCGGTCATGTCGTGCAGTTCGTTCATGGCGCTGTAGGCGGCGATGGTGAAGAACAGGCGTGATTCCACGCTATTGTCAGTGCCTTTTTCGGACTGGTCGATGAGGTCGGCGAACGCTTGTTTGAACTGTTCGCTGACCTGTTGAATCGCGTCGTATACGCTGCCGGCGTCATTCCAGTTGATGCTGGTGGAGCCCAATGCGGGCGGCGGGAATCTTTCGCTTGCGTCTTCGGTGATGTCGTCGTTGAACGTGAATCCGGATGGTATCTGGGCCATTTTTTCTCGCTCCGGTCAGGCGATGAGACTCAACAATTCCGCATCGTCGGGAGTCCCGTCGCTGAGGACACTGTCATACTGGGGTTCCCGGTTGGATGCGATGTCGAGTTCGGTGCGCGGCAGCTCGACATTCGGCCCGGTCTCGTTTTGCAGATACTTGTCTGCACCTTGTGGCTCGAAGATCCAATTTTTTGGCTGCGGTGGAATGACTGCGCCATAGATTCGGCCGATGGTGCCGTTGGTGAGCTTAAACACGCCTTGGAATCGTCCGTTGACGACTTCGATGATCATGCGGCCGTCGATGTTTTCGGGGAAGTTCGGGGTGTTGTTTTTCACTCCGATGGCGCCGATGAACCGGCTTCCGTTCTCGAATGTGTGGGAGACGCGGTAGCGTTTGTTGTATGCCATGATGGTTCCTTTTGTTGATTGTTTTTATGTGGACAGTTGTTGTGGATCGTGGATAACCGGTCAGAGTGGCGTAGGGAACGATTCTCCGGCTGAGAACTTCAACTGGCGGAGAGGCTTACCCTTACGCCACTTGTTCCACGCCTTGATGGTCAATGCGGCGATGCGTACACGGTTGTCGCGGGTGGAACGGCCGGCCTTGTGAGGCTGAGCCATCAACGTGTTGCGCAGTATGAGGATCGGATCGTCGGCTTGCAGGTTCGCGCCGCTGGCGAGGCTCATGAAGAACCTGTCGGCCGCATCCGTGTCGATGTGCGCGAACGTCCACCAAAGCGAGGCGAACATGCTGCTGGTCAGCATGTCCCCGGATTGGCTGCGGAACGCGCGTGATGCGGCGAGCACGTCCGCCAGTTGCGGGGTCTGGTCGATGAACGAGATAATCTCACCGCGCGTGGGTTTCAAATCGTTCTGAGCGGCGGCCTCCATGCCCAGCTGGTCGGCCAGATACACGGCGCGGGCCAGTGAGGCGAGCTGCGTGGAGTTCTTTTCTCCGCGCAAGGTGAGCACGTCGCCCAAGGTGCGGGTTTTTCCGCTGTCCATGGTCTGCTGGGTTTCGTCTTCCAACCCTCGGATGACGAGCGTGGTCAACGGCTTGTCGGCGGCGATGACGGCGAGCAGACGATGCTGGCCGTCCAGCAGTCGCCCGTCTTTGCCGAATTTGATGGCCTCACCGTTGAACCGCCATTCGCCGTTGCGAATTTCGCGGGCGAACAAGTTGACGTTGTCTCGGCTGATACGCCGGTTGTTGACGTTTTCGCCGAGCATGGTTTTCGCTATTTCCGGGGTGATGGTTTCCACTTTGGCGGTGATTTTCGCGTCCATGATTGGGTTTTCCTTTTTTTCTTCTGTGGGTCAGATTCCGGTCGTATAGTCCTGCGGCATGTCCTTGAACTTGCTGTTGCTTCCAAGGAAAGCAAGGTGGAAAGTCTCGGTCGGGCCGTTGCGATGCTTGGCCATGATGATGTCGGCCTCACCGGGCCTATCTTCCTTGTCATAGGCGTCGGGACGGTGTACGAGGAACACCACGTCGGCGTCCTGTTCGATGGAGCCGGATTCGCGTAGGTCACTCATTTGAGGTACTTTGTCGGCGCGCATTTCCACGTTGCGGTTCAGCTGGCTGAGGATCACGACCGGCACCTGCAGTTCCTTGGCCAACAGTTTGAACTGGCGGCTGAAGTCGCTTACCTCCTGCTGACGGTTCTCGGTCATGCGCCCACTGGACATGAGCTGCAGATAGTCGACGACCACGAGTTTCAGGTCTTTTGTCTCCTTCAACCTGCGGCATTTCGCTCGAATATCAGGGACCTTAAGATTCGCGGAATCATCGATATACAATGGCTTGTCCTTGAGCTTCTGCCAAAAACCGTTGACGGTTCGCCATCGTTCGTCGGTCATCTGAGACGGGTCGCGGAAAACATTCAACGGAATGTTCGTCTCGGCGGAGAACAGGCGTTGCGCGATTTCCTCACGGCTCATTTCCAGGCTGAAGACGACTGTGCATTGGTTGTCGTGAATGGCCGCATTCCGTGCGAAGTCCATTCCCAACGTGGACTTTCCCATGGCCGGGCGTCCGGCGACGACGATCATCTGCCCTGGTTGCAGACCGTGGGTCACGTCATCGATGTCCCTGAATCCGGTGTGGACTCCTTCGGCGATTTCCCCCTTCTGAATCTTGTCGAGATGGTCAAGCATATCGGTGGAAACCGTATAGATGTCCTTGTAATCGGTACTGGAATCGTCCTCGCCGATATGGAACGCCTCGTCCAAGGCGTTGCCGATGATGCTGTCGGTGTCGGCATCGTTCGCATGACCCATTTGCGCTATGCGGGTGCCGATGGCGATGATGTCGCGTCGTTTCGCCGCGTCTTTGACCATGTCCGCGTAGATGCCGACATTCGACGTGGTCGGAGCATAATCGATGAGCTTGCCGACGTAGTTCAGGCCTCCAACATGATCAAGCATTTTCCGCTCGGTCAATGTCATGCAAAGCAGTGTGGTGTCAACGTCGCCATGTTGATCGGACAGGTCGCAGATCAGACGATAAATCGTTTTGTTGTTCGGCTGGTAGAAGTCGTTTTCCGTGATTTTCTGACGCGCCTCGTCAATGGCGGCACGGGATTGGAGCATCGCACCCAATACGGTGCGTTCCGCTTCATCCTTGTGTGGTAGTTCCTGGTTAAACGGATCGTTCATTGCTTGCTCGCCTCCTTATCCTCGGCCAGTCGGATTTTCTTCGCCTGCTGCTCGAGGTATTTGATTTCTTCCTCGATGCGCTTCAGACGTGACGTTCGACTATCTACTGTGGATAATTCGTCCGGGTTTTCTTTCCACCGGGCGATACAGCGTTCGATGCGCTTGTACCCGATTACTTCGGGTCCTATCCCGTTGTCGCGGAAGATGTCGACGGGCCGGTCTCCCATGGCATAGCGTGCCGTCGCTTGCGTCCTGAAGGAGTTCGTGTAGTAGATTCGTCCGCCTTGCACTCTGCGCACGATTTCAGGCAGCGTACGAAGGTAATCGACGGTTTCCCGATCGAGCTTTTTCCCTGATGTCATTGCGTGTTAATCCTTTGGCGGTTCTGTTTGCAAGGAGAGGATTCGACGGTGATTCCAAGAGCTTTTCTTGTTCTTTGATTGTTGAGCGCGGCATACAGTTCTATGCGTTCGAAGGCGTTGAATTCTTCTCTCGCGTTCATTTCCAGCATGCGCAGAATGGATTGGATGCGGAGCTGTTCTGAGAATTCATGCAGCCCCTGCGCCGTCGTCCCCTCGGATTCCTGTGCCTCATGGCGTTCGGATGGATGGGTTGGCTGTTCTGATTTGAGACGCATGTTCAGGTATTCCATGGCCTCTTCCTCCGAGTCGAATTGACGGATCGCCACGGGCATGTGGCTCTCGCATTCGATGATTTCAAAGTGGGTTTGTTCTTCTGCCACTGATTGGTCCTTGATTGTGTTGTGCGATGGTTTCATCGATGAAGTCGCGTACGGAAATCAGGTCGCTGATGTCTGACACGGATGTTTTCGGAGTGTTCGCGTCGAGCTTTCCGCCCTGTGGTGTCACGTATGCGCTGAACCCGTTAAAGCTGGGAACCCTCAACAGGATCAGGGACCAGCGGCGATTGGCCCCGGGTATCTCCAGCCGGCATGATCCGTCGTCATTGTCGATGCGCAGCACCGTCATATCAGACCTTCATCTTGAGAATCCGGAACATGCTTGGCCTCGTTCGGTCGTGTTGCGTGACATATCTTCGGACGGTGCGCATGGCTTGTCTTTTGCTCTCGAAAGAAGGCATGAGACTCCGATGCCAGGCGGGCTTCCAACCGTCAACTGATTTTTCTTGTATGAAAAAAATACTCATCGGTTTCCTTGTCGTTCTGAATTACGGTCTCTTATCGGCCCGCCATCGGCTGATATCCGTCGAGTTCTCGAAGCAGTTCCTCCTGCCAGTCCTTGTCATCAAGGGACTGCTTCTTCTCCTTTTCGAACCAGCAGGAAGAGCAGAGTCCGGTCTGTCTCTCATCTGCCGACAGGAGGGTTCCACATCCTCGGCAGAAGTGGTTCAGGATTTTCGTTCGGAACCGCATTTCATTTCCTTTCGCGCATCGTTGAAGGCTTTGAACGCTTCGTTGATGTACCGGTTCTGATCTCGTTTCGGGAGTTGCCCGAAGTCGAGAATCTGACGGCCACTACGACCTTCGACGAGCCGGTATAGGGCTTTCGCCGCGGCAAGAACCTCGGCGGTGGTGCCAAGATCCGCAGCGTCAACCGTTCTCTTGTGCAGTGGTCCAGGAATAGGCGGAGAGAGACGCAGTTGGTCGAAAATGTTGGTGACGGATTGCATTCTCTCCCCTCACAGTTCTTCATCATGGAATCGGAATGGAGCTTTCGAGGACAGATCCTTTGTCGTTGAATCGTTGACGTTTTCTCCCGTCTTGCCGATTAGCAGCGCAGGGCCGTTCATCCAACGCCCATCGGACTCGCGTATCTGCATGATCCAAAGCTCCTGACCGTTTTTCCACACGGTGTACAGGCCGTCTGACTTGTCCTCCCACAGTCCGGGGCGATCCGGAATTCGTGCGGGTGCCGGTCGCAAAGCATGGTCGAATGCGTCGTCATCAATCCGATAGGTGTTGGAGTCAATCAGGACTAGACAATGGCCGTCATCGGTGATTTCCTGTACTGGATATTTGTTCCCGTTCGTTTGCACGAAGACGTCTCTGGGTTGCACGCCGGTGATGTCTTCGATGATTTTGTATTCGGGTTCGTCGGGGAGCAGCTTGATGCTGACGGGTGCTTTCTGCCGGGTGAGTTCCATGAATCCGTCATGGCCTTCGTGGAACAGTTCACCGATGTCGAAGCCGTTGACAGTGTATTGCCGGGCTCCGAGCGTGTGTCCGATTCCGGGAGTGAGTCGGAATTCGAGGATCATGTCGCCGCCGTATGCGGAGACTCGTACCCGTCGGTTTCTGAGCTGGGCGAATGTCATGTTTCGCCAGAAGCGTTTGTCGTGTTCTTCCATTGGTTGTCGTTGTTTTCTTTCGATTTATGTGGACGTATTCAGTATAACAAGTAAAAGAGAATTAAGGGGAGGGGGTGAATCTTCGGAGTGTCGCGATATGCTGAACGCGTCCACATAAAAAAACAAAAGATACACACCGAGAAAACAGCGGAACCCCCAACGCAATTACCTCAGGGCCACCACAAGCGATGCCGAAGACGGCGATTGCGGTTCCCCTAAAACGACAAAACGTAATCGGTTGATATCAAAAAAAACAGGAGCCAACATGACCTTCACGGCAGAACCGAACATCGGATCGCACCTCGTCGAAGCGACACCACCAAACCTCTTGGAACACATCGACGAACACCTCAAATTTCTCCGGGAATGCAAAATCACCTTCACAGGAAGCATCGGAAGAGGGGACATCCCGTACACGAAAAGCGCGATGACATTGCTCAACAACATCGACGTGCTGATCGCCGGCGAGGAAGCCGACAAGGAAGTCCTCCGATTCAACAGCGGGGACATGATGGGCATGATACCGCCAGCCACCAAGCACTATAGGCCCGACCTCGACCTCAGGACCCAGAGTCTCATGGACGGCGGATACACCGAAGCGATGATCAATTCAGACAGGCAGATGTGGGGCGGCTCGCCCATCTCATTCCCGAACGGCCCGCAGTGGAACAAATAAGAACCACGACCGGCGGGCATGCCGAGTGACGACCCCAACGCCTCCAGCATGCCCGCCTTTTTTTGACCAACTTGGACGGCGCGTCGGCCGTCGAATCCGGATGCGAATCGGTGTGAATCGGAGGTTGTTTTTTCTGATGGCGAGGCATAAGTCTCACGAGGAGGAACCATTGGGTTGGAGTGTCGGTGATTTCGCTTTGTCGGATCCGGGGTGTCGACTGTATATCGACATGGCCCGGAATGCGTATGGGAAACTCGACCCGAAACTGGTGTCCTGCAGAATTCATTACCGGCTGCAGTGTCTGAACCTCAGTCCCAGGAAGAAAGGCCAGTAGGTCTTCGGTTCGACGGTGTAAAACAAGCATCTGCCTTACTGGGTATGTTGGCATGTCGCGTATGAAAAACCGTAAAATTGTTGGTATCAACCGAAAAAGCAAAAACAGGGGAAGAGTCGGGATGCTCAACAAAATACACAGGCTGAGAAGCGTCGGGATGGACAACGGCATAGCCACAGGATTCGGAATTCTTTACGTCGCGGAAGAGGCATACCCGCTCATCCCATACGTGCGCGGCAACGAACATCCGCTCGCATTCGGCAGGACGCCTCGACTCCTAAGCATCCTGTTCACGACATTCGTGAACACACAAAACGCGGATTACAACGGCAAGACCAGGACGCTGACCATCGGCAAGGACGTACGGCAAGTGGCCCGCAGAATGGGCATGCTGACGGGAGGCTGCGGCCGACAGAATACGGTCACCAGCATCATCGGCTATCAGGACATCACGTTCACTTCAAGGGACGGCAAAGAAATAAAACCGATCGAAGAGACGAACATCGTCCAAGGCGAAAGCTGGAACGAAAAAACCATTACCTTCACTTGGGAATACGTCCGATTGATGTCGCGCGAACCGAAGGAGATTCCTCTTTCCGCCGTCGTCGGAACCAGTGGCGGAAGCCTGTCCTTGGATCTGCTGGTGTTCGCGACGCTCTACTGTCCGGAGCAGAAGGAACTGTATATCAGTCGAAATAATCTATACAAGATCGTCCCCGGTACGAGCACGGAGACGGTGTCCACCAAGCACCTCACCGTCAGCCTCACAAAGCTCAACCAGATTCAGAAAATCTGGGTATTCTCGTTGACGAGGGCGGGCCTCGTGATCAGACCATACGGGATGCCGCCAAAGGCGGAGAACCGTGTGCAGCTCATCGCGGAATAATAAAAAACGGTTGGATACGGATCCATGTTCGTATCCAACCGTTCAAGCATCCCGAGATGCCGGCCGTCAGATTTTCAGCTTCTCAACCACACTGAGATCAACGCCGTCACCCCAGTGTTCAGCCACCGCATTGACATCCTTCATCGGCTCACCGGACGCGCGGCCGAAACCACGATCCGGTTCGGCGGCATTCAAAACAGCGAACAGAGTCTTGGACAGAGTCTTGTCTTCCATGAACGCGAAAGCAAGCCTCATCTTCAGGTCGGACGGTTGAGCGCCAGCCAGTTCCTTGACGAACTTGGAGAATTCGGCGACCCGCTTCCGCGTCTTGGTTTCCGTCAACACCTCAAGCAGAACCGGAGCGTCGGTCTTGCTGGTCTCGCACAGAATCTTGGCGATGTTCGCGGTACGGTCATCGGAAAGAACGTCGAGCATGTCCTTGATCTTCGCGTACGAGGCGGCTTCCAAATGAGGGAAGGACGAGTTTTTCTTCGCGGTCTTGCGCCGCGTGGTCTTGGCACCCTTGACGGAGGTTTCTTCCTCACGGTCGGGCGTTGTCTCATCGACGGAATCCGTCTCTTCCGGCTGGACGTCAGGCTGAGAATCCTCGCCCGATGCCGACCAGTTCTCAGAATCGTCCGCTTGCCCGGCTTCGTTCACCGGCTTGGAATCGTCGACCGGCGCCGGGGCTGGGGTCGGGGTGCCGAAATTGTTGTTCCATGGAAAATCTGCCATCGTTAACTCCCTTCGTCAAGGCAGGACCGTTCGAGTGAACCGTCTTCAACGACTGTATCCGAGCAAACAACGAATAACCGAAAAAATATTGAAATTAACCGTTTTGACTTCGGCGCGGCGTCGCGCGGCCGCCGTTTCTCATGCAAACTAGCGGACCAGAAAAATCACGGACAAAAACAAAAGAGCAGACAGGCAACCAAGAAAAGTCAGAAAAAAAGAAGAGAAGAAAAAATAAGAAAAAGACAATCCGAGAACAAGAGAAAGAAGCCAACCCGCAACACATCACACAAACACCAAGACACCATTACCACATCACAGCAGGGTAAAACCAGAGCAACGAACCGCAACATTGCCAACAAAGCAACGAACCTACGGAACGAAAACGCAACAAAGCAACGAACCGCAACAACCCATACATCAGCAAAGTCATCATCCTGAATGGTTAATTTCAACAAATATTCGGCACATAACAAGATATGACGTAATATCAAGAAATGAACAGACAGGACGATTGACAAACAAGCAACAAAAAACAAAAAACAGTCAATAAAACTAAATCAGTGTTGTTTCGTCAAAAATGGTCTCTTTCCGGAGCAAACCCCCGGAACAAGCAAAAAACAGTTCAAAGGAACTTGGAGAAAAGATGGCAAGTCTGATAATCGGACATGGAGGCATCCTCGACGTGCTGCGATCCAAGGTCCCCGAACAGCGTTGGAGGGTGCCCGCAGGAGAGGATTTCGCAGCCCAGGCAGACTTCCTGACAAGGCACCCGGTGCGTCCAGGCCGTCAGGGAATCGTGTTCACGAACCTCCCGGGAAACTGGATGCCGGTCGCCGATGCAGGCTGGACAATCTACTGGATCGACCGCGGACAGATACCCATCGGAGCGCAGGCCCTCCCCGAATATTTCATGGACCGAAGCATCACGGATTTCGTCCACGAGTTCTGGCGGATACAGACAATCGACAAGCGTCTGGTAGGCGATATCATCCTGAACAGGACCCGCCAGACGGCACCCATGATCATTGTCACATCGAACACTGGAGGCGTGGGAAAGACGGTTTCCTCACGCAGATTATGCGAGCGGGCAAGAGAAAAAGGACTACGCCCCCTCCTTATCGACGGCAACATGAGACAGTCATCGCAACGTTCCTTCTTCGACCCTGGGCAGCGTATGCCGGCGCGCACCATAGCCGACTGGCGTCCCGGCATGGCGGCACAATACGGCGCCAATTCGGGACGAATGTTCAACATCGGTTACGATGTTTCGTTCGCTCCACCGGCCGGTGCGATGGTGTCGTGGGACCACTACCGCGCATACATCGAGGAAGCACGCAAGCTCTGGGACTTCGTCGTCTTGGATCTCGACCGTATCAGCGCAGATGATCTGCAGGACAGCACCACAGCCGCCGGAGGAATGGTCGTCCCCTACGTTCTCGCCGGCGACCTTTGCCTGGTCATCGTCAAAGCCGGCGTGCAAACGCAAGGAGATGCGTTGAATCTGCTCAGCGCGTTTCCCCGTTACGGTTTGCCCCGAGAATGTATCGGAATAAAAGACACGGTCCCGGTCGGAATGACAGACTACCGGCCACTTGATTATTCAAGATACGGGATTTTTCTCGGAGTCGAGTACCAGACGGTCGAGGCCGGCAATCTGATCGCATCCGGTAAATCGAATTGGGCTGACTCGAATCTGGACTTGGCGAGAGAGCAGACCCTTGAATGGGTTCTGCCCGATAAAGGATTCGAACCGGCCAAGTTCGAAGTGAAAAAGAAAAAAGGGTGGTTCCATCGTGGTTGATCTCTCACTCACACCGAATCCCGATGACCGTGCTCTATGGCCGATGGGTAGCGACGCCGATTGGATTCGCGGAAGCGACGTGGCGAACAACGAACACCCCGGAGTGTTGGCGCAACGTCATCAGTGGATCGTCCCGAACCGATTGTTCGCGGAAAGCATGGTCAAGGCAAACAGTGAATTGGTTACGAGCATCATCGGCGCATTGCTTTCATGGAGGACATGCACCGTCGACCAGCTTCGGGCGGGACTCTCCGTGAAAGGAGCTCCCGAATTCCATCGCGACGAACCGAACCTGTACGGCGCGTTGTGTCGGCTGGGAGTCATCGACATCGGCTTCAGTCCTTACGAAAGATTTTCCGGGCAGATAATCCCGCAAACCTGGTTGTCGTTGAGCTCCGACAAGAAACTCATCCGAAACACGCTCGGCCTGTTTAATTCAGCAACTTGGCTTCGTAGAATGCTTTCGGACAAGCAGTTGATCGGAATGAGACGCCACGTGCGCCACAATACGTATGCGGCGCACGTCGGACTGCATCTCGGTGTCAATCCGGACATCAAACTCGTCGGCGGCGACGGTTGGGGAGCGTTCCGGCTCATCGACCCGCAGGCGGTCAGCGAAGCCGGACTGCCTCACAGCTGTTCGACGGACATCACCGCACTCGCATCGAACAACGTGCTTGCGGGAATCGAAGTGCAGGTCCACCCAAATAACATGAGCCAGAAAATCTCCAATTGGTCGAAGCTGCTCGCCTACTCGCCGATGCAACGACGTGGACTCATCTGTATCTGGCTGCTCATACGCGACACCAGCCAATGGCAGTACCCGGCATTGGGCAGCATCATCGAAACGGCAAGCCATGCCGACGAGATGTTGGTCGGCGACCCATCCGTGGCGTCGCGTATGGGATTCGCGTTATGGGACGACTGGTTCGACGAGCAAGGCAACCCGACCGGCGGGATTGGAACATACCGGGACATGCTGAACGTCGAACGCAGCATGTTCTCACCGGACTGGAGCCGATGCGCCCCATCAACAAAACCTGTGACGACAATCCGTGACTGGGGATGGACAGTCATGGATGAAACAATCAGACACCAATGGGGCTGGGATGTCAGTGGATGGCGGAAGCCGGAAGCATACCGGGGAGGATTCTACGGGTATATCGGAGGTGAAAGCGTTGAACTCTCTTCCTGAAAATTTCGCAACCAACCAGCAGCGTTTGGAGGAAGCCAAGACCGAACGCTACCGTGCATTGCAGAAGATACGGACGCTTTGCGAAACAGGACGCCGTTCGCTGGTGGTCCCGTTCCTCATGGTCAACCTGCAACGCAATCCGGCTTTGAAAAAAATACGACTCTGGCAATTGGATGCGATCATGTTCGACGTTTCCAAATACATTGCGGTGAAGACCATACGACGGATGAGGGAAACCATCGGCGACCAGAGCACCGTCAAGGACGGGTATGCGGATTTGGGATGGGCGTTGGCAGACAAGGATGCGACGGTCCGTATGACCACATGGCTATATCAACTGTTGGAAAGAGAGAAGCTGACCAAGTTCGACTTGCCGGAAGGATTCCCCTTGGCCATGCTCTACTCCACCGAACCGGCAACCGCAGAACAATCGAATTGACAGGAGGGCATCGGAATGAGAGAAAAAGAAAAAGCATGGTACGAGGTGACTCGCAGCATCAGCCAACTCGATGGCGACCAGTTGAGATCCATCGCGGATGATGTCCCAGGAAATCTGGAGGACTGCACGCTGCTGCTCGTCAGAGTGAGAAACGAGCCGGTCCGTGAATATGTGCATGGCGATGGCGAAGGCATACGCAAGGCGGGTGATCTCGCCGGCTTTTCCATCAGCCCACTGCCAGGGAACGGCGAACCCGAACTGCCGGAAGGAATCAGCAGATCAGCTCACTCTCTTGTGCCATGGCGGGCCCGCTTGAATTCAAAGGCGACGATGGAGAAGATGCGCACCGATTCCGCCGGCATTCGGAAAAGCGTCGAAGCATTGATGCCGGCAGACAGTTATGTCAGCGTAACGCTCCGCAGGCAAGGATATTTCGAACAGGCCCGAATTCGAGATTGGGTTGCCGACGAGCATTCCACCGTCGAGGACGGCAACGAATTTGTCGCCGCTCACACGCTCTGCGCGCGAGTCACCGCAGCATGCGCCGACAGCCGCCGGAACGCAGAACTCGCACAACGGGCTGGACAGGCCATGTTCCCGCTGCTCTCCAACATGAGCAGTCATCCCAGCTACCCAAAGTTGGGCGGACTCATCGTGACCTTGGCTGTCACCCTGTTGACGATGGTATTGTCCGTCATCACTCCGATTCGTCTTGCCACATTCTTCTGGCTGGCGGGAACGGTAGCGGCGATGCTGCTGGTGCCTTGGGTTTTGAGTGGACTACTCTCCGCAAACGCGAAAGCCATGCTGAACGACGACAACAGCACTCGAATGTACTTCCGAGTACCGCCGCACTACAAATTCGCATGTCTTGGACTGTTGGCGTACTGCTCTTTGATGCTGTTGCCGATACCGTCATGGTTGTGGATCGTTCCTCTTGCCTTCACTGTTGCAGCTGGAATCAGATGGTGGAGGAACACTCTATGGGATGATATTCTCCAACGCCCACGCCGATACTGGTGGCTTCGCCGCAAACGCAAGGCGAATCTCAGTGACACCGAAACAAAACTCGGCATGAAAGACAAACGAGTGTATGCGACGGGATATGGCCCGCAACGCACCACTTTGGTCTTCAGCCCAATGACCACGACCACACTGTTCATGCCGGTGCAGAAATCCACGGCGGTGAAACAGGATCTTCACCCGGTGCCCGAACCATTGTCCCATGGAGGCGTCCTGATCGGATTGGACGATTCCGGACGTCCCGGATACTTGGATCCGACACAGCTCTATGGCGGAATCGCAATCAGCGGTGAAGCCGGATCAGGAAAAACCGTTCTGACCCACGGCATCAGCCAATGGGCCATCAGCCATCGCAATGATACCGGCCGTGACGTGTGGGGAACGGATTCACGACTCATCCACTTCTGGATGAAGGACGACACCGGAGTGGAAGTGCTGGACCGGTATCGGCAAACGCAGGGGATTGACTCCCATCCACGTGTCATATACCTCACCGACCCTTCCAGCATCGGTCTCGATTTGCTCGGAATGCAGGAGGGAAGGAACGCCCAGGAGACGGCGGAAAGCGTCGCCAAAACCATGAGATACGCATTCAATGCCGGCGACATTCAGAACGACTCCCAAAACATCATCACCCAATCCATGACCATCGGCGTGGCCGCAAGCCGATACGACCAACACAAGCCGGGGGACATCCTAAGAAGATGCAGACAACTCGAGCAACAGTATCCCGGGGCCGGTCAACTCAGGCAACAGCAGTCACCCATCGGCTGGGCCGTGGTCGCATTGTGTGGGTCGGATGGTCAAACCGGATCAGCCAGAGCACTTGGACAGGTATGCAGGGCTCTCGCATTGGAGTTGAAGGACGATCCTCTCGGAATAGACATGACGTTGGCCGCGCGTGCCGCAGAACAACTGTACGGACGACCGGATCAGAAGGGGCAGGCGGCGCGAAGCGATCGTGAAATACTGCAGCGTACCAACGCCTCGGTGAACAAGGTCAACCAGTTCCTCGCCATCGAACACATGTTCACACCGCGACGCAGCACCGTCACATGGAAGTGGATATTGGATCACCCGGGCGACTATCACATCGTGCTCGCCCCGCACAATGGCCACTCGCTTCCCGAGCTCATGGACAAGATTCTGGGCTCGTGGCTCATGTACCGGTTCTGGAACACGGTGTTCGCACACTGCAAGGACTGGTTAACGCTTGGCAAACACACGATGCTCGTCTGCGACGAGCTGAGCCTGCTGGCGAACGGGTCGGACGACGTGTTGAAGAATCTTAGGGAGCAGGGGCGTTCGTTCGGATTGATTCTCGTGTTCGCCACCCAATACCCGACCCAGTTGTCCGACACGTTGTTGGATTCGTTCCTGGGGTACACGACGTTCATCAGCTACAACACGTCGATTCCGCGCATAGCCACGCTGACCGCGGCGCGTCTGACCGACAATGAGGGATTGGATGGGTGGACTGGAGGAGCGGTGACGAACCTCCCCAAATACCATGCCGCTGTAAGAACCAGAAACATGGAACAGATCCAGCCGGCATTCATCGTGAGCGTGAAAGACTTCGACGACGGTTATCGCCCCGGCGACAAGTAGGACCGCAAAAAACATGCCAACCCATCCGGCTTCCATTGATGCCGGATGGGTTTTTCTTAATCTGTGTCCCCCGTGTTGTCTGAGAATGCAAGAAACTTTGTTAAAAACCGAAAACCTATCGTTATCAACCGATTCCGTTGATACACTCGGGAAACGCAGGAGGGTTCCTTCAAACCAAATTCGAAGGGAATCCAATAATGGGTAACACCATAGAAATCGCCGCTTCCAGCAATCTTGTCGGAAGCTATCACGCCATGTTCGACGGCATCCTCAACTCGACCGCCGGACAGCTCATCACCAAGGTGGGCGCCGCTGCCGCAGTGATCTTGGCCTTGGGGCTTATCCTGGGAGGAATCAGCAAGGCGATGGGGCGAAGCAACCAGCTGGTCTCCATGTTCTGTCCAAGCGTCACACGAGTCATCGTCGTTCTCGCCGTCATCTTCATCTTCGCTGGCCCGACCATAACCATTCCGGCATTGCTGACAGCTCTTGACTGGATCGTCAACGCCGTGGGCAGCCAGGGCAAAGACTACCTCGGAATCTGATCGGGGAACATATTCATGGGCGAGCAAAGACAATTGCATCCAAGGGAAACCATGGATGACATCACCGAGGTCTCATCCACCGCATCCATTGAACGTAAGAACACGTTCATGATCACGAAAAGCACGGAAGCCCGATCCAAGACCGTGTTCTCGACAATCATCGGCGGTGTTATAGGACTGTTGATCTGTCTTATGCTCGCCCCGATCATCGGCATCACATTCGGCGTGGTGTTCATTCTCATCGGCTTGGTCGCCGCGCCATTCCTCATGGTCGGCCAAGTCAAAGACCGGACCCAGCAGGTCCGATGGAAAAGACTTCTCAGGAGATTGCAGAGCCGGAACATCGCCGGAGAGGTTTTCTACCCCAATTCGAATCAGCCAGAGCGTCTAAGCAGTCTGAAGGAGATGTGGATACTGTGAGCGCTTCAACCCAGATGCAGCCCAGCCTCCCGGTCAGGATGAAAGCGCGACGGAACATGCTGTTCATTGTTCTGCTCGTCGTTCTGATGACAGTGGTCGTACTGCCCTCCCAAGCATTCGCCATGGTCGAAAACGATGGAGGCGCGAGCGCGCCGGCATGCGCTACGACCACAAGCACCCAAGTCGATTACACGACATGTCTTCCGTCCGGCCGATGGGGAAGCAATGTCGGCAGCATAACCAGCCGCATCGAACCATCGAGCGGCATCCTTGGTTTCATCTCCAACGTGCCCGCCCTGATCAGCCATACGACGAGGGACATCCTGCCGAACATGCTGATGCAGATCACACAGCTCTGCTGGTCATCCGCCCTTTCTCTAAGCCAGTTCGCGGCAAGCTTCACCCCATTGAAGACCGCCGGAGCGTCGGTCGACCACGCCACGGCGAAACTTATCGACAATGTCATGGCCGGTGGAATACCCGCGGCGTTGATGGTGACCGCCATCGTCGTATGGCTTCTCGCGGCGGGATTCGACATCGGGACCACGAAAGAGGCGAGCAAACGACTGCTTGCCACAGTGCTGTGCCTTGCGGCTCTCATCGTGTTGGGGACAGGAGCCTCGAAAACCGCGGAGAATGCGACCGAACCGGCGACAGGCAGCCCCTGGTGGGTTGTCAACACCATCAACGGCGCAGTCAACAAGCTCACCGTCGGACTTGATCTGGACGGGTTGAACGACGGCGAATCGAACATGATGGCGTTCAGCAACAAAGCACTCAACCGTAATACGAACTGCCAGGATTACCTGTATGCCATGCACCAGCAGTACGACACCGCGACCAGCGGCAACGGGGGAGACACATCCTCTATCACCAAGGCTGTGAACCGCATGTGGGAGGAAACAGCTCTCCGATCATGGGTGACGATGCAATGGGGTAATCCGTCAGCGGGGCCGAACACGCCATCAGGCGTGGCCGACAACGCACAGCAAGCATACTGCCATGTGCTTGACATGAACACGAACACCGATCCTGCGGTGCAAATGACATTGACGAATGCGGCAACCGGTTTGAGTATCGATTCCGACACAGCAGAATGGTTGTTCAGCGAACACGGTTGGATCGACCCTCAGGACAGTTCCGTCAATGACAAGGAAAAGGAGCAGAACGACCGGGATAAATATGTTCGACTGACCAGAGCGGGGATCTTTTGGGAGACCTGCGGTATCGACGGCAGTGGGAAGGTGTACGGCCGTGACGGCTGGAACATCCTCGTCAAAAACATGGGGGACAAGGATACAGGAGCCATCAAAAACGGGAAGCTCACCGTCAGATTGAAGAAAGATGGATTCAGCGACATCTCAGGCGGGAACGGGGCCCACTTCTACGGGGACGATGACAAGATAGACCAGAACATACTCCAATTGTGCAATGTGGCTTTGGGCACAAAGCAATTCAAAGGCGACCAGTATCGGGCCTTTCACAACGACAATGACTTCCGTGATTCGAGCGGCAACGTCCAGAACACGAACATCGCCGATGCCGCGAACCTGGGCTGGCGTTTCGATATCCCCAACGTCGGCGGAACCTGGCGTGAAGCCAACCTTGGTGACACGCAGGATTCTTCGACCGGACAAGGAGCGATGCGAATCACCCTGGACAACCTGTACGGCAATTCAGCACCTGACAATCTGGGCGCATTCGGATCCGTGCTCGGTGGCATCTGCAACATGATCGTCTGGGGATTACTCAGCGTCATCCTCATCATGACCAAGCTCATGCTCGTCCTGATGGTGCTGTTCCTCGTCGTAGCATTCCTCGTGAGAGCTTTCCCCATAGGCGAAGCTCCGAAGAACGTGTTGAAGAACTGGGTGAAATACACGTGCAACCTGAGCATGACCGGCGGATTGTATTCGGCTTTGGGAGCCATCGCCACATTCATCTGCCAGCTCACATTGAAATTCTGTTCCGAAATGAGCAGCAGCTTCATGTACAACGTGATCAGCGGTTTCAGTCCGGTGCTTGCAATCGCGGCCATCAGCCTGTTCTGCACCAGCGTGCTCAAAGTCGGCAACCCGTTCAGTTTCAAAGCGATGATGGGAATCGCCACCGGTGGAGCCATGGCAGGCGGAGTGCTGGCCGGCCTCAGGAGAATCGGCGGAGGAATAGGCAGCGGTCTCCTCATGAGACGGCTCCTCACAAGCCGAAACCACGGCGGCATGTCCAGTCGCAACGCCGGACCGCGCCACAGGATGTTCGGTCCCACCGCCGGCGAAAGCAAACTCGACTCCATGCTCGATTCGGAGAGGAAGAATCTTGACCTCGACGGCGGCGACCGCAACCTGTACGGACGCAACACGAAAGAATACGATGCGATCACAGCCCGCGGAGCAGACTCCCTCAGTTATAGATGGGGGCGCATGAACGAAGGCACCGTACGCGGGTCCCTCGCAGGAGTCGCCGCACGTTTCACCAACCGAGCCGACAGAGCTCAGGCGTTCATGACGGGCGGCATGTCCTACGATGATCGCGTCAAGAACTATATGGCCCGCCATCCCGGCGCATCGCTCGGCCGCGCCCGTACCATGGCAAAAGGTGCAAGCCTGCTTAATCAGACCGCACGCGGCCTGGGCGGAGGAGCTATGCTGTTGGGCGCGACAGGCAAGGCAGCCCTAGGTGTCATGCAATCCCAACCGTTGCGTGACGTGGTCAAGCGTGGCGCCAAAGTCGCGGCGACCGGTATCGCCGCTGCCGCACTCACATCCAACCCGATCACACTGCCGGCAGGTGCAGTCGCATTGGGCAAGCTCGCCACCAACCGTGACCTCTGGCATGGAGCCAAGGTCGGACTCGACGCACTGGGAGCCAGAGCGGAGAAGAGCCGCAACGAAATCCTAAGCCTGGGCAACAGACCCACGACGGTCATGACTCCGATTGCTCCGGTCGAAGACAATCCGTTCGATCTCGATGAATCATTGAACGATATGCACTCCGAGGACGGAAGTCTCAACTCCGATGGAGACAAGGCGTTCGGGGTGGTGGAGAACAGCATGATGCACAACTTCCGGCAACAGGGCCACATGAGCGAGCAGGAAGCCGCCGACGCATTGGAGAGCGCGCGTATCACGGGAGAGGTCAAGGAAGCAGCGGCGAAATACCATGCGAACCTCAACGCGCCGAAGAACCCACCTCGCCAGAAAACGTCTGACGAGTTCGAAACGGATGGAGATGCATTCTGATGAACACCGACACTGTTACTCAGACGGCTGGGCAGGGAGCCGCCGATTTTCTCACCGTCCTGTTCGCTTGGATGTTCACGCCAACGGGAGCCGTGCTGATCCTGCTCCTGTTGGCGGTCGGCGGCGGCAGCGTCTTCATGAAGATCATGGGACGTTCGATGAGAATGTTGTCCGTTGCGGCGAGGATATGCGCGGGCCTGTTCTTCGTGTGGGTCATCAGCGGCGTCCTGGAGGCGATGGGCATTCCCATCCGTGAATGGATGCAGGGGATCGCTAGTCAGCTCCCGGATTTGGGCGTGTTGCTCAAAGCGTTTTTGGAGAGGCTGTTGTTTACGGCATCCTAAAATTTTCGCAAAGAACTGTGGGAATGCGGGAATGGTTTGGCAGATGAATGCGGAAGTGTTTTTTCTGCCTGATCATTCCCGCATTGTGTTGTTTTCCTGTTGATTGGGAGAGCTGGTTCCACAAAAAAATGCGCCTCTGCTACACTGAATGTGGCCACATAAAAAAAGCGCGTCCCACGCCTCCACCTTGGCGGCGGAAAACGTGAACAGAGGAGAAAACAGCATGCTGAAAAGCACGATTCTTGTCGCGGTCGCCGACATCAAAGGCGGCGTCGGAAAAACGACGACAGCCATGCTCATCGCCGGATGCCTCGCCCGGCGCGGCGAACACGTCACGGTTCTGGACGCCGACAACACCGGTGGCGCGACGCTCTGGGACGAATACGTGCGAATCGAGGACGATCGTCGTCGCAAAGAAGACGAAGCCAACGGGACTCCGCACAAACCCTACAAGCTGGGTTTCGACGTGATCCAAACCAATGACGTGATCCTCGGAATGCCCGACAGGATTCGCGAACGCTACAAAGGATGGGTCATCATCGACACGCCTCCATCCGATGCGGGAACGGTGCAGACGGCACTCCAGGCGGCCGACGTGTCAATCATCCCCTGCCAGCCGTCCATCAGCGATTTGAGCCATGCAGGGAAGACCTATGCGGCCGCCAGAAACGGCATCATCCTGCTCACGCGAGTGAAAGCGCGAACCAAACTCGCGCGTGACGCAGTGAAACAATTGGATGAGCTGGAGGCAACACGATTCGAAACGGTCATCCACGAGAGGGAAGCCATCAAGAATCTGTACGGAACCAACCAGATAGACAACAGGGATTACGCTTCCGTCACCCAAGAGCTCATTGACCTCGTCAAACAGTTCGGCATCGAGTAGGAGTTGAAACATGGTAAAGAATATCAACAGCGCTTTCGGACGCGGCCTGCAGGACACTCGCGACATGGGGCGTCGGCCTCTCCTATCCGAACCTCCCGAACCGAAGATGACGGTCGAGGCTCCCGAGCAGAAAGCAGTCTCTGAAGCAATCCCGGAAGATCATGAGACGAAAACGAATGAAGCATCCGGGAGGGCCGGCCGGAGGAAGCCCGTGTATTCGTTCGACCGGAGGCTCGGCACGAACCTGACGGATGAAAACTATCTCGCGCTGCGAATCAAGTCGGTCGAGACGAACATGACCACGCAGGCTCTTCTTAACGCTGCGGTGGAACAATGCTTCGTCAACGGAGGACTTGACATGGAGCTGGCCAGAAAATACGCGCAGACCCGCTGACACAAAAAGAGACTCGGCAGTATCCGAGTCTCTTTTTTCTTTTCCCGACTTCCACCGCTTTCACGCTGAGACTCCGGATAGTCTGACACTAGATAACACGTTCAGATTCTCAAGGAGACGAAGTGGCACGAAAAGCATCCGTTGAATCTCCAATGGACATCACCGAAGACAAACGGAAGAACGAAGTCGAACTGACGGCAATCAAACGCGCCATGCGAAACACCCGCTGGTGGAAAGTTTTCATCACCGTGTTCATGATCGCCGGAATCGTCGCTCCCGTCATCAGCATTCACGCAATCAGCACGCTGCAGGACATGGGTTCCATGTTGAGCGCGAAATACAAGGAGATCAGCGTAGACAAACCAGGGAAACAGGCAGCCTTGGCGTCCGTCAACAAATGGTTGGACACAAACAAAGGACCATTCCGTTACGGGACCACGAACCTGTTATGGGATTCGGCGACAAAAGTCGGATCCAGTGACGAGGACACCGGAACAGGAAAGGAACATACCGACTGGTGGAGCCACCAGTTCTCCCTGACCGACCTGTCCGACGGATCCACCCGCGACGTAACCCAGCTCATTTCATGGAAGAACAACGTGGCCACCGCCGTGGGAGAGCCAACAGTGCTGCCGTTGAAAGCAAGCGGCGCTGGCGGAGCCCAATCCTATACGCCATCCGGATACTCTCGCATCGACCAGGCGTCCAGCTTCCAGAACGTCGTCAACGCTTGGGCGAAAGCCTACATCGGGAAAGACAGCAACGCGTTCACCGTGCTGGTCGGGGATCCGAACAGCGAGCACGCCTACCAGCCAGCAGCCATCGGAACATTCAAAAACGTGAGCATCAACTGGCTTGTGGAGTGCGACAAGAACGGGCAATCCGTGCCAAAGGAACAATCCAGTGACACGCCTCCCTATGCTGCGGCGTCGATCAGCATCACATTCGAACCGTATGCCGCGATGCAAGACAGTTCCGATAAGGGAAGCGACACGTCATCTTCGGACAACACCGGCGGCTCGACCGTCAAGACGAACATCACCGTACTGGTCAAGAACCCTACATCCGGTAACGCGAAGATCATCGACTGGGGAGCGGATGGCAGCGTCAGGACGTTGAGCCCCTATGCGAACGCACTGAGCAAAAGCGACGTGACCTCGGCGAACTCCGACGACGAGACCGGCGGCACCGATCCCGCCGGGACCACATCGCAGGACACCCAGTCCGACGATTCCACTGCCGACGGTTCCAAGGCATCATCGGGCAACGGCACGTCGGACAACACCTCAGACGGCACATCGTCGGACGGTACGGCATCCGACAGCCAAAACAACTAAGGAGACCATCATGGCCAATGACAAGAAACCGGAACTTCCCCCATTTGCGGAATTCGTCAACAGCAACGCCGACCTGTTCGGAGCGATCATCGTCATCCTATTCGGCATCGCGGTCGTCTGGACCATCATCAGCGGACTGTTCTAGAAGAGGAAACCGTCGTGGCATCGAGAAAAAACAAGACCGGCATAACCGTCGCCGGCATCCTTGGCGGCTTGGCCATCGTGCTCATAACCATCATCGTCATCATCCAAACCGGAGTATGGGCCACGGTCGCCCCACAATTCGGGTTGCCTGCAATAACCAGCATCAGTCAGATACTTCCGGGCGAAGACTCCATGCAGAAAACAAACATCGGCTTGGGGTTGAAAAAACCGGACCTGTCGAAAATCGAAGGCCAGATCAAAGACGGTCTGGCCTCCTCGGGGAACACCGGAGAAAAGGATTCCACGAACACGGATATGGGAGCGAGCGGACTGCCGGCTTCCGCGGCAAGCCCCATGAGCGTGTCCGAAGCCATCACAGCCGCCCGGAACCTCCCGACCGAAACACCCCATACGAAGGGCTACAATCGCGCCGAGGATTTCGGGGACTGGCAGAACAGCGACCAGCTTTGCGGATACGGAACCACCCGCGACTACATTCTCAACCGTGACCTGACCAATCCGGTCATGGACTCCAATTGCAAGGTGCAATCCGGGACACTGCATGACCCCTATACGGGCCAGACCATCAACTTCCGGAAGAGCGTCGTGAAGAATGGGAAGACCGTCAGCGGAGACAGCACCGCAGTGCAGATCGACCATGTGGTCGCCTTGAACGACGCATGGGCCTCCGGCCTGTGGAAGAACTCAAGGAAAAACGATCGCGTGAAATACGCAAACGATCCGGACGTGCTGCTTGCCAGCCAAGGGGATGCCAACAATGCGAAAAGCGAGGGCATCAACCTGTACGGGAGCGGTGTCCCCAAGAAGTCCGTCGGACGATGGGCCGCATCCACCCCATCCGTCTGGCTGCCAAGCAACAGCGGCTACCAGTGCTCCTACATGGCCAAGCGCGTCTACATCAAAGACAAGTATGGACTTTCCATGAGCAGCTGGGAGAAAAGCGAGACGATTGGATTCCTGCAGCAATGCCAGGCGAAAGAAAATTAAGCCATTCCGAAGAAAACTAGGAATTATCTGATTGTTTCAATATATTGCCTGTTGTTTCGGAAACACTACGGTAGGTTGAGATATCAGGATGAGGGCCTACGTTCTCTCGACCCGAATCCTCTCGGTGGTAATCCTGTTTTTCCTCGGATTCTCCTATGGTGCGGCTTCCCCTTGTGGACTTTTTGGGTGAGCCGCACCTTCTCTTTTTTCTGAAACAATTCTGTTATGCCTGTTAAACTGAATATATCTACATAGAGTATGGAACAGCAAGGAGATCCATTGTCTGAAGACAAGACCGAAAAACTCGGCGACTTTATGCGCCGCGTAAAAGACGACACGGTGCTCAACCTGTACTTCGTCACGGAGACCGGGTCGAAAAGAATACCGACACCACTGTTCGGCAACCCCACTGCGGAACAGCTGAGGGACAACAGGTACCTGCAATCCCAGGTGGTCGCATCCCGCAAGCACTATTGCAATGAGGTGATCAGCAGCGGATGGACCATCCACGTGGATACCAAGTTCGATCAGGCGGCTTTCGAGAATGCCTAGAGCGGATAGAGGCTGGAGAATCTGCGGGCGTCGGTTCGGCTTTCTCGGTACTAGGCACCTGCCTTAAACCTTGGATATCTTTCATTGGGATTTTCTTCTACGATATATGCCTGTTATACTGAATATATCCACATAGAGAATTGAAGGAAGACCCACCAATGAGCCACGCAGCCAACACAAGCATCCAAGACATCCAAAACGGAATAGGAGACTTCGTGCTCCGTCCCGAAGCAGACCGCAACAGCCTCGACGGCTATATGAAACTACCCGAACAAAACCGTCTCAACACCTGCTCCCATGGATGTCTCATCAAACAAGGCGTGAAATCACACATGACCTACCACGATGACGGCAGCGGAGACTGGACACTCTGCAAAGACGACCCGGACTATGGGCAGTATGTCGCAGCAGGCAATCCAACGAGCGTTCCCGCGAATCCCGTCATCTGAATAGAAAGAACGAAATCATGTCCATTAAGTCAGCGCAAGCGAAACAACAGCGCAGAAACAGCGATGGCACATTCGCCAACGAGAACAAGAATGCGGGATTTCCCTCCAACGACATGATTCAGCGTGCCTCCAAATTGTTAGCGAAAAGCTCGGCGACCGTTGATGAGCCGATCATCAAGCCCTCCGTGAAGTCGGAAGGCTACATGGGATCCACCGCCATCACCGGCGGCAAATACGATGCCAGTCGCAGTCCGGCGGAAAACGCGAAACTCATGCGCGCGGACATCAAAGCATTGCAGAAGAACGGTCAACTTCCAAAAGATTGGAAGATCGGAGTCCGAACAAGTACAGGTTCCGCAAGTTGGAGAGCCCGATTCACCATCCAACTGCCGGAAGGCGAATCCTCCACATACGTGCCGACCCACGCCGAATATATGGCTGCGGATTCCGAAGACCGGATCATCGGTCCGGAACACAGGGCCGGACGAGGAATCATCGAAGCTCATGGAGGAAGCGCCTCCTCCGACGAATGGGATGAAACAGCACGGCGAATCAACCAGAAAATCCAGAACAACGAACAGCTGACCGTAGAAGAGCAAGCCTGCGTCATCGAAACTCCAAAAGTCCGCAACGCAAAGAAACTCTGCCAGCAGGTCGGCGACCAGTACACGTATCAGAACAACAACGCCATGGTCGACTACTTCGACACGGACGGATACGTCACCGTGCAAGCCGTGACCGGAATCAAGAAACCAGAAAACATTGACATCCTCCCCGCATGAATGCGGGGGATTCCCGAATCTTACGGTTCGGGTTTCTGTTCGCTACGACAAAACAAGAAAGGAGGGGACGCTAATGCGAGACCTTGGTTCCGGTTCTGCCGTCCTTGCAGACGCTAACCGCAAGCCCTGCGGCGAGGATGTTTTCGGCTGCGTTCAAATCCCTGTCATGGGTTGTTCCGCAGTCCGGGCACGTCCATGCCCTGACTTTGAGGCCGGGCATGCCCTTCGGCCCGGTCTTCGCCCCGCAGTGGGAGCAGATTTGCGTGCTCGGATAATACCTATCGATGGTTATGAGCTGTCGCCCATACCATTCGGCCTTGTATTCGAGCATTCGACGGAACTCCGACCATCCGGCGTCCATGATGCTTCCGTTCAGCCCGTTTTTCGCGGACTGGCCGTTGGGGAGCCAATGGTTCGGATTGTCCGGGTCGGGTTTCGGCGCGCATCTTTTGGCCATGTTCTTCACGTTGAGGTCTTCGAGTACCACCGTTTGGTTCTCGCGGATTATCCTCGTGCTCAACTTGTGGAGGAAGTCACGGCGCATGTCCGTGATTCTGGCGTAGGTGCGGGCCACCTTGAGGGCGGCTTTCCGACGATTGTTGCTGCCTTTGGTTTTGCGGGACAGCGTCCGTTGCTCCCGTTCCAACCGTTCGGCGAGTTTCTTGTAGTGGCGTGGGTTCGCTATGGTCTCCCCGTCGCTGGTGACGGCGTAGCTGTCCACTCCCAAGTCGATTCCGATTGCGTTCCTTCGGGCGAGGAGAGGGCGGATGGTCTCCTCCACGAGGATGCTGACGTGCCATCGTCCGGCGGCGTCCAAGCTTACGGTCACGGTGCTCGGCTCCGTCTTGCGGGGCAGTGTTCTGGACCATCGTATCGGCAATGGTTCGCGCATCTTGGCGAGCGTGAGTTCATTGCGTTTGGCGTCCCATTTGAACGCGCTTCGAGTGTATTCGGCGCTTCCGCCGTGGGATTTGGCCTTGAATCTCGGATAGTCGCCGGTCTGCTTGAAGAAGTTGGAGAACGCCGTCTGCAAGTGTCTCAACGCCTGTTGCAGTGGCACGCAGGACACTTCGTTCATGTACGAGTATTCAGCTGTTTTCTTCCATTGGGTGAGCATGGCGCTGGTCTGGACGTAGGTGACGCTCCTGTGCTCCGCCGTCCATGCGACGGAACGGGCTTCCAACGCGAGATTGTAGACCTTTCGGCAGCAGCCGACCGTGCGCCTGAGCAGTTGTTCCTGCTCGGGTGTCGGGTAGAAGCGGAACCTGTACGCCCGCTTGCATGCATGCCTTCTGACCATGTTTCACATTATATCATATCAATCTGTGAAAGGAGGACGGTTTGCTTCCTCCCCGCCCTAAAGGACAGGGTCTCCGCAAACCAAAAAAAAGATGAAACAGTGACGCGAGTCGATGACGCCGATCCGGTAGAACATCCCGCACACTACGAATTATCCCATCCCGGTCTGGAATGTATTGACCTGACCGCCGGCATGAGCTTCTGCATGGGCAACGCCGTCAAATACGTGTGGAGATACCGGTCGAAGAACAAGCCGGTCGAAGACCTGAGAAAGTCTCTCTGGTATACGCATTATGCGGAAAACAGGAACGAGCCCGTCGCTTTGACCTGCCGTCAGCTTGGCATCATCAATGCGCTGCAGCATCAATCCCAGACGGAACAATACGAATTCCAGTTCTGGAATGCCTTACGGTTCGGAGATTATCCGAAGATGTGCCGGGCTATCGCGATGATGATTCGACTGGCAGAAGGAAAGAATATCGACGATATTAACCAGGAGCTGGAATCTTGAACGGGGCATCATCGGCCAACATTCCTTACAAGAACGAATTACGAGACCGTCAAGGATGCGGCGAATACGGGAGACGGCACAAGCCACTCCTTGATGCGGCGATCAATGACATACGTATCCGATTCGAAGGGAAAACGGTAGAAGTCGAATTCAATGACACAGCCCCGAAGCCACTGCAAGGCTTTACAGTCACCGCGCCCGTTCAGATTCTGGAACACAACACCGGATGCTGGTGGGAGAGAACAATCACGGCACGAATCAGAGACAGCTCAACCATTCCCGTCGTGTTGGATCACGTGTATTGGAATTGGATCACCGGCACACCCATGCACATTCATCTCGACGGCATTCAACGCATCCGGGTCATCGAAGACAAGCATCATCAAAGAGAGGAAAACAATTGAGCGTGAACCAACCGTTGACGGACAGCGAAGCCAGGAACATCTTCATAAACGGCGCGGAGGACTTCTATTCACTGTCGGCAAACCCGCAATTCTCCAACGTAGCCGAACTGTTTGATGCCTGGCTTACCGAGCATGATCGCCAACTGCTGGCCAAAACGGAAACCGAAGCAGGGAAACGAATCTCCAGCGAACTCAAACTCGAACATGCAAGCGACGCCCACGCCCGAACGGAACCATCCCGCGCATACATTCAAGGATGCAAGGCCGCGAGAAGCCTGCTCGAGGACGCCATCCGAGACATGACGCAAGAACAGGGGACGCTATGAGTTTCACCGAGAAGAAATTCGTCGCAATCCACTGCGACGAATGCGATGAACAATACGACCCCGAAGACGGCAGCGCTTATTACACAGACAAAGACGACGCAGACGATGACGCCAGTTCCGACGGATGGCAATTGGATGGAGACGAAAACCACTACTGTCCGCAACACTGGCATCTGACCTGCAGCAAATGCGGGAAAACAGCAATGGGAAACCATGACGAACTCATTGAAAACGGATGGGACTGCGCCACAGACGAGTGGCTGTGCCCGGAATGTCATTAAGGAGAAAATTTGAGCAAATTCTACGAACCATTAAAAACAATCGTCAAAGAGGATGATTGGAAGATCGTCGAGGAGAACGAACACACTCTGGCCTGTTCCTGTAACGGGTTGAACGGCTGGGCTATCAGCGGCATGAGTGTGGTGGAATATTCGCAACGACGTTTGGCTTTCTTCCGGGACAATAGGCTGATCGGTGAAATCAAACTGTATGACCTTGACCTGGCGGGACGAGTCGTTGATGAATACATGACCGGCGGGTTCACTCCGACCATGTTCATTTCCTTGGATACGACGATGGAACAGTGGTGCCAGCAAATCGAAGACGCCTATGCAGGAGTGCTGACTGGACTTGAAGAGGAGGAAGATGCTGATGCCGGAAGCCAATGAGAGCATTGAACCGTTCACTCTGCTGGGTGGAATCCTGTATCTAAACGAGTTCGAACTGTTGCCGGGACTGTCGGCTGACGCTTGCCGGAATATCGGACGACTGCGGCGTAAAGCCGTATCCGCTCATCTGGTAGGTGACAGGAAAACGGTTGTCTCCTGTGCCAGACAGATCAACCGTGTGGTCGAAGCAGACAAGCGACGCCGAGAACGACTCTCCTCCAACACCGGTTTGTCAAGGGTTCGCCCGCCTCTAAGGCGGGTGGTGAATTGACATAATCCTATGCTATACTGGCATTCAGTCGTACCTATCAGAAGCGAGGTGTTTGCAGTGAAACTAGAATCAAATCATCATTCGGTGTTCCTCATGCATTATCATCTCGTGCTCGTCGTGAAATACCGTCGCAAAGTCTTTGATGACGAGATATCGAACCGGGCTAGGGAGATTTTCGAGTACATCGCGCCCAAGTACGGCATCACGTTGGAGGAATGGAATCATGACGTGGACCACGTGCATGTCCTGTTCCGCGCCCAGCCGAAGACCGAACTGTCGAAGTTCATCAACGCTTACAAGAGCGCCAGCAGCCGTCTGCTTAAACAGGAGTTCCCCGGAATCAGACGCAAGCTTTGGAAGGAGTATTTCTGGAGCCGTAGCTTCTGCCTGCTCACAACTGGCGGCGCTCCTATTGAAGTGATACGGAAGTACATTGAGAACCAAGGTGAGAAAGGGGTGGAATAAGCATGAGAACCCATACGGCGGTCAGATTCCGCGCCTATCCGACCGAAGAACAGGCACGGCAGGTAAACCGTACCATCGGTTGCGTCAGGTTCGTATACAATCTCATGCTCGAAACCCGCATCGCCCACTACCAGACCACTTGGGAGTCATGCTATCCCACCCCAGCCTTGTACAAGGACACGTATCCGTTCCTGCGCGAGGTGGATAGCTTCGCTCTTTGCAACGCGCAACTCGCATTGGAGAAGGCGTACAAGAGGTTCTTCGAGGACAGGAAAACAGGTTTTCCGAAGTACAAGTCGAAACGTCGGGGCAGGAAGACATACACGACGAATCTGTCCCACGGCAACATCGAATTGGATGACAAGGCAAGGAGGTTGAAACTACCCAAGCTCGGATGGTTGGCGGTCCGCCAACACAAGCGTATCCCCGACGATTGGAAACTGAAATCCGTCACCGTGGAGCATTGCCCTTCCGGAAGATACACCGCGACAATCCTTTTCGAGTATGAGACCCAAATACCCGAAAAAGTGAAGCCGGTGAAGACTGTCGGATTGGACTACGCGTCTCACGGCCTGTATGTTTCCAGTGACGGGGAGCACGCCGAATATCCGGGATACTATCGAAAAATGCAGGACAAGCTCGCCAGAGAGCAATGCAAGCTTTCCCATATGGTCAAAGGTTCCGCCAACTGGCGTAAACAGTGCAAGCGGGTCGCCCGACTGTATGAGAAGACCGCCAATCAAAGACGCGACTACCAGCATAAGAAAGCCAACAGGATTGTCGCATCATACGATATGGTCGGCGTGGAGGCTCTGAGCATGAAAAGCATGATGAGGGAACCCGAGCCGAAACCAGACCCCGAACGTCAGGGACATTATCTTCCCAATGGTCGCAAAGCCAGAAAAGGTTTGGCTAAAAGCACGTCGGACAACGGGTACGGCATGTTCTGCACCATGTTGGAATACAAGCTCGCCCGTCAAGGCAAACGGTTGGTTCATGTGGACAAATGGTATCCGTCCAGCCAACTATGCCACGACTGCGGTTACAAGAATCCTCTGGTCAAGGATTTAAGCGTCCGCGAATGGGCGTGCCCATCATGTGGAGTGTTGCATGACCGTGACGTGAACGCCGCCCGGAATATTCGGGATGAGGCAATGAGAATCATCGAGTAGCACGACTCATAAATCGTGCGAACCACAGGGCATGTGGGGATAGCCTGTCGATACTGAACCCACTGGGGTTCTTGAGCAGGAAGCCCCCGCCTCTACAGGCGGGGGAGAATGTCACGAAAGGTCGGCCGACACCGAAACAGAAACCGGCACAAAAGAAGAAGAACACTGGTTCCGGATACGATGCCGAATACCGGCGCTTCAGGGAACAGTTCATGCGTGATGTGACCGATCCGAAGAAAATCCGTGAAGCAGACCGTCTCGCATTCTTCAGTGGCACGCAAATCATTCTTGAAAACTAGCAAAAGGAAAGAATCTTGAAACATCCAATCCTTATCAGCCTCAGCATCATGCTGGCCGCAATCATCGCAGTCGCCTTCCATCTGGCAAAAGACCCTGTCTGACCATGCCCCGATATCACAGTCGAGCCGAACGAGCAGCCGACCTGCTCCAGTCGCGTCGTTCCACGGTGGAATCCGTCGCCAAGCAGACCGGTTTGCCCGTCGATATCGTTCGCCAGATCAACGAGCCTATCGCCAAACGTCTGGCGGAGCAGGATGCGGTGGATGCCGCGGAACGTAGCATGAGGAAAGCCGAAGCGAAGATAATGCGCGAACAGTATCCGTGCCCGCTTTGCTCCACTGGTCATGCGGAACCGCATGACTGCGACACGTTCCTTCCCCTCGGGTTCATACACGGTGGCGAACGTGACGGACAAATGGACGGCTTCTGGTGCCACCCGTACTTCTGCTCCTGTTCGAACCAACGGTGCATCGCCTGTAATATTTTCCCCAGCAAAAGCAGAGAGGAAGCCGTCGAACGGTTCTGCGCCGGAGACTTCGCCCACGAAGACGATTTCATCGAACTGAAAACCGGCAAACGTTACCACTATTCGCAATACGGCATCGAACAGCAGATCCTCCGGTACCTAGCACATTGGAGCGCGGAGCAGGTCAAAAGGCTCGGCTTCGACCCGAAGCTCGTGGACACCCTGGCCATGCAACGGACATTGGATCGCATGGGCAGCAAATACGTTGACGTGTTCGACACGACGCTGCTCTGCCCCAACTGCGGAATGAAAGGCGAATACCGGAAAGCCATCAGTCCGATCACGCACACGAAGACATGGTGGCGGGTTGGCTGTCCTTATTGCAAAACCAGAACCCGATACTCGTTCCCCAGCCAGAAAGAAGCCTCGGAAGCATTCGAGACAGGCAAGTTGGAGAAGAAGCCAGCAATACTACAGGAAGGAAAACGTTGAGCAATTTCTACAAGGCGGGCGCAGCCGCAATGACCTCGAACAAGGACGATTGGGAAACACCTCAAGCCTTGTTCGACCAGTTGAATGAGGAATTTCACTTCACTCTCGATGCCGCCTCAAACGACCAGAACGCGAAGTGCGAACATCACTACACGGCTGAAAACAGCGGTCTCGAGCGTTCATGGGGGGGGAGACAGTATTCTGCAATCCTCCCTACGGGCGGAACATCGGTGATTGGATACGCAAAGCCTCACAGGAAGCCAGCAAACCTGACACTCTCGTAGTCCTATTGGTTCCCGCACGCACTGACACCCGCTGGTTCCAGAACCATATCCTGCACCGTGCGGAAGTCCGGTTTCTGCCCGGACGTTTGAAGTATGAGGTGAATGGTCAGGCCGGTGAAGCGGCGCCATTCCCCAGCATGATCGTGGTCATGAGAACAGGAGAACGTTAGTCGATGCGCTCCACCGACGACCTGGTGAACATATCAGGCTTCAGCTGGCTGTATAGTCAGTCGAAGCCCCATTGAAGCCAGTACTTTAGAGATGGTTTGGAACGAGGGATTACCCTCGGCACTGAGGCTTCGGTACAGGCTTTCTCTGGACACGTTCGCCTCTTTGGCAATGCTGGACATTCCTCGTGCTTTTGCTACTTTTCCGAGTGCGGTTTGGAACATTTCAGGATCATTGTATTCTGCTACGGCATTGAGGTAGCGGGCGATGTCGTCTTCGGTTTCAAGGAATTCGCTGGTGTCGTAGTCTTGGTATTTCTTTGTCATTTTTTCTCCTCCTATTCGGAGTATTCCCTGAATAGTTTCTTGGCTTTTTTGATATCTGCCTGTTGTTTTCTTTTATCTCCGCCGATGAGCAGCAGATAGATTTCTGATCCGCTTCTTGCGTAGTAGATTCGGTATCCGGGTCCGAAGTGAAAGCGCATCTCGTATATGGAGTCTCCTACGGGTTTGGTATCTCCCAGGAGGGAGCCTTTTAGCTCGCAGTAGTCAAGGTGTGCTTCGATTTTGGCTTTTGCGTCTCTGTCTTTTAGTTTGCGTAGCCATTCAAGGAATTCGCTCGTCCTCTTGAATCTCAACATACCAATACTGTAGCCTACAGGCTACAGTTCGTCAAATCAACAAGAAAAAAGAAGGAAGACGCCCCGCCGTGGGGAGCGTCAACTCAATGGCACGCAGCCATGCTTGACCTCCTGATTAGGCGTTGAGCGGTGTGCCGCAGTTGGGGCAGAAGTTGGTTTGTCCGTTCAATGGCTGACCGCATTTGGGGCAGTTGTTCGTTATTGCCGGCTGGGGGATAGGGGCTGGGACGGGTGAGGTCACAGGCATCGGCACAGTGTTCGTCACCGGCGCTGCTGGCGCAGGAGCCTGTTGTTTGACTGCCGAGGTGAACAGTCTGACGACACGTGGCGGAATATTGTCCACCGGCAGCAGGCTCAGGGATTGGATTTCCGCAACCAACTGTCCAGGCGTCACGACACGAACATTGCCCGGCCAGACGGCTTCGCTGACATCCGGGTTGCCGTTATGTCCGCCCGGTACCATGCAGACCATCCATTGGGCCGCCACGTGATAGGTTTCGAGCGTGGACGCCCAATTATCGCGTTGGGTTGCCATGTTCTCGCTCATCTTGACCACGGGTGTTCCATCCGAGCCTTTGACGAGGGCTCGACGGCTGATGCTCATGCGCACCAGGTTTCGTGGATCCAAGTTCACGTATTTGGTGTCGCTGCCGCCCTTGTAGTTCTTCGCGTCCACGAACCAGGCATGCACCTGCTGTTGCGGGTCTATGCCGACCAGCACGCAGTCGATGTCCGCGTTGATGGGCTGGCGGTTCTCGTTGAGCCCGTACAGGGACCAGAAGGAGATGACGTTGAGCCGCATGTAGGCGATGATTCTGGCCAATGCGGATTCGCCCTGCTGGCCGGCCTGTACGGCCGTGTTCCCGAAAGCGGAATAGTCCAAGCCGGAACCCGGATCGCCGTACAGTTTCCCGAGCTGGCGTTCCTGTTGCAGGTTCGCGTTGAGACTGGCTTCATACAACGGGTCGGGGGAGCCGCCGTTGTCGTGGTCTATCATGAACCAGCCATAATAGGAGTCCTCGTTGCTCATGGCGGCCACCAGCCCGTATCGGGGCGCGAATCCCTTTAATTCCGTGTTCGGATCCAACGTGAGCTGATTGTTCGGGGATGGGGTTTCCTCCCCGCGTGGGAAGGTGATTCCCCACCAGAGGGTTCCTGCCACCACGGTCACGATGAAACCTATGAAGAGTTCCATGAAGGCGGAGCCTCCTGTCGCGGAAGATCCGACTCCGGCAAAAGGCCGCAGCGCATAATCCGCGCCCAATGAGGCAATGACCGCGAACACCAGTCCGGCCACCGCGGTCAACACGCGTTCCTTCATGGTTTTGCAGAACATCACGCGGACTATGACAGCGATGACGGTGACGATCAGCGCCAGTATTCCTATGCCGTTCAACTCCTGGAAAAACGGGTCAAGATGTCCCATGGCTTATATCTCCTCTCTTCAGTCGTGTATCGGTTGGCGGTATTCCAAAATCCGACGGTAGTCCTCCAAAAGGAATACCGTGACATCCATCTCGCAGGACATCTGATAGATCTCGCCATCATATTCCCGTTCGGCCTGCACATAGTCCGCCGGGTCGATCAGGAACATGGCGGTTTCACGGCGCACACGCCATTCGGCATGGCTTTTCCCGTATTCCGCATGCGAATCATCGGCGTGCAGCCAGTGGAACAATTCATGGGTGAGAGAGCATCGTTTCTGCACGTCGGTCATATGCTCGTCGATGATTATGGTCTGGATAGCCTCACAGTAGAGGCCTGAAGTGTCATCGTCAAGCGTGGCTTCGATGACGTGGACTGGCTGGGTTTCCACGGCATCGAGCATCTGCTCGTAGGTCATGCCACGGTCGATGGGCATGTGGCGGTCGAATGGTGCGGCCGTCAACACGGTTGAATATCCTCCTATCGAATCGGTTCGAGAAGAGGATACTCTGACAGAACAGGGGCAAGCAGTCGTCACTAGCGGCCGTCACCGCCTTCCATTTCCGCGAGCTTATGCGGATCCTTGTTCGCCGCCAAGGACACGTCACCCCTACGTAGTTTCTCCAAAACGATACGCTTGCGCTCCTCATCGGTGAGGGAGTCCGGCCCAGGGGCATCCTCACCTGCGTTCCCGGATTCGATTTCGGTTGACGGGCAATGTTTCCGTATTGGCCGTCTTTCTTCGTCGTTGACGAGTGGCGGGGATGACGATCCGTCGAGGATTTGAACGATATCATCACCATCCATGACCGCGACGAACTGATACGAGGAGATCGAGTCGGCTCCCGTGGCTTCGGGGTGCGAATGGTCGGCTTTGAAATCGACATATGAAGTCAGCTGGCCGAATGTCATCCTCCAAAGCTCGCACATGCGTTCGAGGTCGGCTATACGCCATTCCTGCTCGTCGTTTACCCGTTCTCGGACGTATTTTTCGCTGCGTTTGATTCCACGCGCCAACGCACGGTTGGATAAACGACGTATGCCCATCTGGGATTTGACGCCGATGTTGATTCGTCGAGCGAATTCGCTGACCTCGATTTTCGTTGCCATGTCTCTATTCTACAGCTTTTGCGTCTATTTAATGCGTCACACCGACACGCCGATACTATTTGCGCCTACATGGACGCACCTGTATAACCTTAATTGCGCCCACATAGACGCAACGGATACATAGGAGACCTTTTCAGAAAATGACAAACCGCAAGGAAACACCATCAAAAACCGGAAAAGCGATCCGCGACCGGATAAACGCGATTATCGGAATCAACCGACATTCGAACTACGACGTCGCCCGCATCATCGACAAATCCGAACGCTACGTGCGTGTCCACCGCAAGGGCGATCTCGAATGGAGCCTGGGGGATGTTGAACGATACGGGGCGGCCACCGGCTACACGCCAGGCGAAATCATGGCGGACGCGTTCACGATAAAGCCGGCCATGAACGAGCGGTAGCACTGGTCCATCGCTAAGGAACTTATATGAGGCAATATGCTCTAATACATCGGGCCATCCTAGACGATCCGAGCTGGCGATGCCTGACACGTTCGCAGCAGAACCTGTATCTCCTGCTGCTGCTGAAACTTTCGACCAATCTCTGCGGCGTCGTTGACTGGCGTCCTAAAAAGCTTGCCGTCAACGCTTCGGATATGACTGTCGAGACGATAGAAGCCGATGCCGTCGTCTTGGAGAAGAAACTCTATATCGTACGAGACGAGGACACCGATGAAGTGCTGATACGTTCCTTCTTGCGAAACGACGCGCCTCTCAAAAGCAGCAAGACAGCCATCGCTGTTCGCTCTAGCTACACGGATACAGCTTCGTCGAAACTGCGTGGAGTCATCGTTTTCGAATTGCAGCGGCTGTACAAGGAGCAGCGTGACTGGCAGGGATGGGATCAGGTTAGGGACCTGCTTGACCTGCCATCAATCGACCCCCGGAGAATTGTGTCAGGAGGTGAAGAAGCGGTATCCGACGCTCTCAAACGGTATCAGGAAAGCTCTTTCTCTCCCCTACGGGATACCTCATTCGATACCCCATCAGATGGGATATCTCAAGGGGTATCGGATACCCCATCAGATGGGGCATCTCAAGGGGTATCGGATACCCAATCCGATTCATATTCTCCCCTTATACCTAATACCTTATACCTAATACCTAATTCCTCTATCCGTGCAAAAAACGAAAAATCGGCGGACAAGTCCGCCTCAGAGCCTGAAAACGAGAACGCTTCTTTCGAAGCTTCTCAGAGTTCCAGCAGGGTCGAGGAAACCTCTCCGGTTCAGAAGAAACCTTCCGCGGTTTCTTCGAAGAAGAGAAAAGTTCCGAAAAAAGAGAAGAAGCCCACGGCCCGTCAGACCGTGTTGGCCCCGGACTGGAAGCCCTCGCCCGAACTGCGCATCGCCACGGCCAAGGCGGGAGTCAACCTGATCCGCGAAGTCACCCTGTTCGTCGCCTACTACACGCAGGAGAAACCCGAACACCGCAGCGCCAACTGGGATGCCACATACAGGCGTTGGCTCGAACGGGACATCCAAAACCTGAAAATGGGGCGCGACCCCAACAACATCGCGCTACACCCGGAGAACCTGCCGGTGAACGGCAGGCTGCCGAAGAGCATGCTGAACGACATGCACAACGAGGAACTACAGGCGCGGGCCGCCGCCTGGGACGAAGCCCATCCGCAAGAGGAGGAATTCGATGAACTTTAACGAAGCTCTGCAGGTGCTGCGCCGCATCAACGTGCATCACGGGAACGCGCCAATCAGCGACGCGCAGGCCCAATGCTTCTACGAGGAGCTGGCCAGATCGGTGTCGTTCGACGAGGCCAACGCCGCGGTACGGGAATTCTACGCATTGCATCCTCACGGCGAATGGATGACGGTGGGGGATATCAACCTCGCCGTGAGAAGGAAACGACGGCAGTCGATGCCATCGGAGGCGACCATCACCCGGCTGATGGAGGAGAACCAGATTTCCGACCCCGACGAGATGTGGCAGTTCCGACGCTCTCTGCTCAAATCATTGGGCCGTGGCCGCCCCGCCACGCAGGCGGTGCAGCGTGCGTTGGAATTGTCCCGTCACCCGATGCTGGGCGGCCCGAGGGACGGGGCGACGAAAAGCCTGCCGCAGACACGGCCGGGGGAAAACCCCGATCCACGCGATCCGGCCCCGGTCACGACCGTCGTCCAAAGCATCATCGGCGGACTCTCGGCTCGGCCGCATCGGGCGGAATAGCCCCCCGGCCATCGCAAGAACATCGAATCAAAAAAAACGCCATCAGAAAAACCGATTGGAGAAAAAAACAAATGGCAGACATCACCACACAAACAATCCGAGACACCTTCTTGGACAACCTTCCCGAAAACGTGACGCGCGAGGAGGGGGAGGCGTTCTGGAACGCATGGCTGGACAGGCAGCGCGAAGGGCATGAACCGGACATGCCGACACCTCCGGTCGGATTCCAGTACGCACCGGGCGAAATGGACGAATTCGACTACGGCGAACCGGACTTGGAAGACGAGCAGCTGACTGAGGACCAGAAGCGAGACATGCTGGGACTGGTGCATGATTATGCGATGAACACGTCGGAACTGGCACGCACCATGCTGGACTGCCAGCATTTCGACGACCCGCAGGTCCGGGAGCTCGTACGTCAGACGTTCAAGGATCTCGAATGCGCCGGAAGCCACGTGTCTGACGCTTTGAAGCTGATGGGTTGGACCGCGGACGATGCGACGGTCGGCTGACTTCGCTTCCGTTGCCGTCGATGCCGGGCCATGCGGCAACGGAAGAAAATCGGTTATTTTCAATAAAAAACCGGTTAATTACAAACCCTGAGGTTACAGTGGGAACTGTTTGAGAAAACTCAGGCAAGGAGAACCCTCGAAATGACCAAACGTAACAGCAGCGGTCTGCGCAATGCGGGCACCATCGCCACCGTCGCGGCATTGACCCTCGGCATGGCGGGGCCCGGCGTCATGACGGCCACCGCCGACGAAAACACCGCGAACGGCAACACCGGCAACAACGCCGCCCAAGCCACGCAGGAAGTCAAATACACGACCACCGTGGCAGGCACGCCAGTCGACTTCACGAAGGACGGCAAAGGCGATTACACGGCAACCGTCCCCAAGGTCAAAGGCAAGTTCCAAAACCAGGTGATCGTGTCCGGCACAGACAAGTCCCAGATCACTCTGACCACCAGCCAGAAACCTACGGACGGGAAAATCACCGGCCCCGTCGTCTACACCAGTGCCGCCGATTCCGCGCCCAAGTTCACGTTGGCCGTCACGGATTATGAAATCGTCGACAAAATCGTCGACGACCAGCCGACCCAACCATGGAACGCCACCGTTGACGGCAAGAAGACATACCCCCTCGGCGTGAAAGGCGACACCGCATCCGCGGTCCTGGACCAAAGCGCCTCCTACCCGGGCAACATCACCGTCACCAACGGAGCAACCACCATCACGCTGACACCCGGTTACCAGAACGTCACCGTGGAATCCGGCGACAAGCTGGGCCAGCTGAACGTATCCGGCACCGCCGTCTACAAGCAGGCCGCCGACGCGACGAAGAACACTCCAGCATTCGACGTGACACTGCCGTTCGCCTACACCTCGGGCAACCCGGTGACCGTGGACGGCACCGAAACGGAACTCACCAAGTCTGATGACGGAAAATACCATGCGGATTACGCCGGTCCGACATTGGACGAATCCAACAAGCCCAGCACGGACACGGTGACCCTCACCGGCATCAAGACCACACTGCCCATCCAATGGGGCAAAGACGTGCAGGTTGTCGACAAGGGAACCGGCGACACCGCCAGCAAGTTCGTACGCCTCACCGGAACAGCTTCCGGCGAAGTCACCATCCAGGATGATGCCAGCAAGAAAAGCGTCACCGTGCCGGTGGAAGTGGATGTCACCGCGGATCGAGCCCAGGACAAGAGCTTCACCGGCCTGACCGTGACCCGCACCAACGCCAAAGGCGAAACCACCGTATACGACGGGGCCAAAGACTTCAATGCGAAATTCAACCCCAGCACCCACGAATACACGCTGACCCTACCGGCCGATGCGGTCGGCGACAGCTACACGCTGGGTCTCACCCACGGTGTCGACGCCCAGGCATCCAAGCCGACGCTCGCGCTCGGAGAGGGAGCCTCCCGCATGCTCAAGGTGAACGTGAACGGAGCCGACTACACGGTTAACGTGAAATTCCAGCCGGCCGACCTGAAAGCAGATTCCCCTGCGAAACTCACCGGACTGTACGTGAACAAGACCGGCGAGAACACGAAGGGCCAGCTCATCGACAACTGGGATCCGAACCGACTCGACTACGTGCTCGCACTGGGGGAGAAGGATCCAAGCCCGTATGTGCTGCCCGAAGCGCCTGACGGAGTCACCATCAAGGGCGGCAACATCACGCAGAACGCGCAATCCACCCGCCAGGAATGGATCGTCACCGACACCGCAACCGGCGTAAGCCGCACCTACAGCCTGACAGTGACCAGGCCGGTGAAAACCGCCGTCACCGAATTCAAGCCGGCAGACCCAGCGAAGCAGGATTCCACGGTGGACCCGGAAAGCCAGCAGGACACCAATCTTGCATCGCACGGCTACACCGGCAAGGACGGCAAATACGTCGTATCAGACAAGGGCTCCTACGAGATTCCCGAGGGTGGAACATTCGCCTATGAGCCGAAGAACGGGCAATCCGCGACCGTCACCGTCGCACATGAGGGCATGACCTACACGTACACGGTCAACGTGCTCGCGCCGGACGGTTCGACCTTCGCGCAACACACGTACACCGTCACCTACATCACGGCGGCCACGCACAAGGCGCAGCTCACCGGCATCCTCGTGGACGGTACGGCCGTCAAGGGCTTCGACCCGGCCAGACACGAGTACAACGCATCCGTGAACGATCCGGACGAATGGATGGTCTCCCCGCAGTACGACAAGGCAAGCGGCATGACCGTCAGCACCGAGAAGAAGGGTGCGGACGCCACCATTACTGTCACATCCGGTGACGGATTGGTCAAGACCACCTACAAGGTGCATGTCACCCGCAAACCATTCGGCGGCAACGGGAACAACGCGCTCGGACTCGCCTCCACAGGCGTCGGCGGCGGAACCGTAGCGTTCCTGTCGATGGCGTTGATGGCTATGGGAGCGGTTCTCGGACTCGTTGCACGTCGGCGCCAGCGCGGACGCAGCTTCTAATAGCAACGGCTTGCGACCTGATGCGGTCGCAAGCCTTCCATTATTTTTTCTGACTCGGCGTGAAATGTCGGGCAAAAAACAAGAAAAGGAAAGAACATGATGAAACAAAAACGGATTGTCGCCGTAGCGCTTGGCCTGGCCCTGTCCGTAAGCCCCATGATCGTGTTGCCCACCGCTTTCGCGGATCAGGTATCGGGGAACCCGTCCTCGTCGATTTCGGCCCGTTCGACGGCTCCGAATCCGCTCGACAAGTTCGACCCCGCAGAGAAGGCGTTCCTCAACAATCACAAGGACGCGATCGCATCCGCCTTGGGCATCGACGGGTTCGACCCATCCACCACCGACTATTACGGCGTCAAGGAATCGGCACTCGACACGGTCGCAGGCAAGATCCCCACCTCGAACACGGGACTGCTGAAGCCGATGGGCGCGCCGCTCGAGATCGACACGAACGCCACCGGCTGGCTCGTCGACGGAAAGATCGCGAAGGGCAAGCCGTCCTCCGGCGACATGGCATACCGGGTCACGATCAAGGGCAAGAGCGGCGGCACCGTCGCATACACGCTGCACACCGCCTCACAGGATGCGAGCAGCAAAGCCAATCCGGGCGAGCTGAAGGGCGTGACCGCCACCTCCAATGGCACCGCCGTCAAGGACTTCAATCCGGTGAAGGACGGCACATACACCGTGCCCGACGACGCGGAGGTGAAGATCGGCGACGTGCCCGACGGGTGGAAGCTCGACCATAAGGCGGATTCGAAGACCGGCACGCTCACCTTCACCTGCACGAAGGATGATGTGACCGTCACCTGGACGTTCAAGTACGATGACGGAACCACCACGCCGAGCACCGGGGACAAGACCGATCCAAGCGAACTGGCGGGGGTGACCGCCACCGCCGACGGGAAACCGGTCGACGGGTTCGCCCCGACGAAGACCGGCACATGGACCGTTCCCGACGGCGCGGAGGTGAAACTCTCCGGCCTGCCCGACGGTTGGGCGAGCTATAAGAATCTTGACGCGAAACCCGGCACCCTGTCCTACGACATCAAGAAGGGCGACGTCACCGTCGTCACGTGGACGTTCACATACGATTCCACGACCGATCCGGACAAGCCCGCCACGGGCGTGGACGCATTGAAGGGCGTGACCGCGACCGTCGACGGGAAACCGCTCCCGAGCTTCGACCCGACGAAATCCGGCACCTACAGGGTCGCCACGGGCGCCGAGGTGAAAATCTCGAACGTCCCGTCCGATTGGAAGCTTGACAAGACCGCATCCGACTCCAGGCTGGTGTTCGCCGCTTCCAAGGACGGCACGACCGTCACTTGGACGTTCGAATACCAAGGCAAGGATGATGGCGGAGCCACCACCAACCCTGGTGACAATGCCGGAAACAAAAGCCAGAACAACAATGACGGCACGACTTCCAAGCCGACGGTGAACGGCGCGAACCCGCTCGCCTCCACCGGCGTGGGAATCGGCTGGGTTGGCTGGCTCATCGGCATCCTCGCCATCATCGGCGGAGCATTGGGAATCACGGTCGCTGTCCGCAAGCCGAAGGGCAAGGCCACGGACGAGACCCCGGCCCCGGAAGCCGATGACAGCGAAGCGTCATCCGATCAGCCGCTAAACTCCTGACCTCCATCGAAGGTTTGGCAGGAGAAGCAAATACCCTCCCCTGCCAAACCCCACGTTGAATCTTGATGCCATGCGGGACCCTCCTGCAAACCGGCTCCTATAGCATGACATCAACAAGGGATGCCGAAAGGCATCCTTTTTTTTTGAAGCGAAGATACGCCTCTTCGGAACATGGGACGTCCAGTCTCTTGGATCCGAAGTCCACGGGCTTCCTCGGCTTTCCGCAATCCTAAAGCTCGATGTCCTGGGCGAGCATGGTGGCCGCGTCGTTTTTGTGTTCGATCCACCATGCCGCGTCGTTCATGCGCAGCACCTGTTTGCGTAGTTCGGCGAACGCGTCACGATCCTCGATGCGCGCGTGGCGGGCGAGCACGTCGACCTGGCTGAGGGTGCGGCGGCGTATCGGCTCCGCGCGATCGCACTGGGATTTGGAGCCCCACAGTTCGCAGAACCCGTCGAGCCTGTTGCGCTGCCGGGACGCGATGCCGACGCAGGCGGGGCATGGCACCCGTTCCGCGTTCCTTACCCGCTGTTCGACGACCACGTATGGGCCGTCCACGTTGATCCGCTCCTGGTGCCCGCATGCGTGCGTGACGAATCTCCAAGCCATGACCTACCGCCTTCCCGGAACAAAACCGAACCAATATTCGAACAAATGTTCTATTGAGGTGGGGACATGCGCCCTTGCGCCAGCCAACGAGAAAGCTACGACCGACGCGGGGCACGCCGCAGATCCAACCCGCATCTCGACTACGGAATGGGTGTTTTTTCTCGCATGTTCTCGGAGTTTCCGGCGGAATAATCGCAGGTCAGGGGCATGTTGGGCCTCAACAAATGAGACAAAAAAGATGTATCATTATACAAATGATTAAATAATTAAAGGAAGCTAAGCCGTGGCGAACATGTTCGAGAAAAATGCTACCGACCGCGAGGCCGAGCAGAAGAAGATAGAAAAAACCGTTTCCGCCGACACTCCCGCCGTCGAAGAAAAGCGCACGACCCTCTCGCTATCCCTTACAGTGAGCGACAAGAAAGCACTCAAGATGATGGCTGCCGAGAAGGAAACGACGATTGCTGCGATTATCCACGGATGGATTGCGGAGCATCAGAAGGAGGTGGCCGAGTAATGGCAAAGAATATGACGGAAGACGCCGTACGCGATTTAGCACGCGATATTCTCGGACTAACGGACAACAATACGGCTCGTGCAGGGGTCGGACAGCTCACCACGTTCAATCAGCTGGGGTTCGCGGGCGTGGCAGACAAGCCGGACGGCTGGTATCTACCGAAGAACAAGGCAGATGTGGCGTTGGTGCTGGAGACGAAGGCAACGCGCATCGCTTTGGGCAAGGCACAGATTGATGAGGTGCTGAAGAATGTCCGTATCATGCAAACGCAGTATGAGAAGGTTGTTGGCGTTCTGTACAACGGCGAGGATGTGCGCGTGTTCAAGGGCGAGGAGGAAGTTAAGGCGCCTGACAAGTTGCAGCATGTTGGTTACTATCTGTCGCTCTACACTGTCGATAGCATCGACAAGGAACGCATTTACCAGCTGACGGCACGCATTAACAACCGTCTGCATTTCGAGTTTGGTATCAAGAATCTGTATCACCGTATGATTTTTACGGCATGCGCATTGGTTGCTGAAAGATACGGTGCCGGACTGAGGCGCCTGAAAGACCTTGGATATGAGACGTTCCATACGGCGATTCACTCGACGCTTGCAAAATCATTGATTGTCAGTCGCAAGCAGAACGCGAAGATTGACATCTTGCTGGAAGAGTATTCCGACATCAAGATGAATACGACCGACAATCAGAAAGCGATCAATGACTTTATCGACTGGGTTGTCGAGATTTCCGAGTGCATCAACTCGAACGAATGGCGCGGCGAGGATGTCATGGGCATCTTCTTCAACGAGTTCAACCGTTACAAGAAGAAGTCTGACTCGGGACAGGTATTCACGCCAGAGCACATCACGGACTTCATGTACAAGATTCTGGATGTGAACATGGATGACTACATTCTTGATGCCACATGCGGATCCGGCGGCTTTCTCGTGAAGGCTATGGCGAATATGATTCGCGAAGCGGGCGGGATGGAGACGAAGAAGGCCGGCGAGATTAAATCCAAGCAGCTTTACGGCATCGAGTCCGACCGCGAAATTTACGCGCTGGCGTGTGCGAACATGCTGATTCACAAGGACGGCAAGACGAACCTTGAGCAGATGGATGCTCGTTCGGAGGCGGCCTACGAGTGGATGCAGTCTAAGTCGATTACGAAAGTGCTAATGAACCCGCCGTTTGAGAACAAGTATGGGTGTATGGACATCGTCGAGAACGTTTTGGACAGCGTTCCGGCGCATACGCAGTGCGCGTTCATCCTGCCCGATAAGAAGCTGGAAAAAGCAAGCAAGGCGCGGATGAAGCGTATCTTAAAGAACCATCGCTTACGCAAGGTCATTAAGTTGCCCGAAGATTTGTTTTTCGGTGTTGGTGTGACAACGAGCATTTTTGTCTTTGAGGCCGGTGTTGGTCAGGAAGGCAAGGAGTTCTTCGCTTGCTACATGGAGTCTGACGGTCTGGCGACGGTTAAGAACAAGGGACGCCATGACGTTTACGGCAAGTGGGCAACCATTGAGGCGCATTGGGTCGATGTAGTCGAGAAGCAGTCTGGTGATGATACGTGTCAGTGGGTGAATCCCGCTGAGCATCTGTCTTACCAGATGCCGCAGAAGCCGTTTGAGATTTTCGAGGAAGACTTCCGTAAGACGGCGATGGATTACTTGATGTTCCAGCAAGGTATCGATGCGAAAGCATTCGAAGAGAAGTTGCTGGGCGCAGCAATGTATTCAAGTCGCGTGAGTGCCGATGAAGAGTTCGTGACCGTGACTATGCAGAAAGGCGGTGACGGCGATAGTGAAGATTGATACAGGCGGATGGAAAGAATTTAATCTTACCGATATTTTCTGTATGAATAATACGAAAAGCATTGTGCAGAAGGATGTGGTTCCAGATAGTGGGGCAACACCCTACGTAACTGCACAAGCCGGTAATAACGGAGTAATGACATATATTGACTGCCCGCCCGAATGGTTGGATGAGGGCAATTGCATTATGATTGGTGGGAAAACTTTGACGTTTTCCTATCAGGCGAAGGATTTTTGCTCAAATGATAGCCACAATATCGCCCTACATCTCAAGGATGCGGATAAGGTATCGGAGATACGTTATCTGTTTTTAATTGCGGCCTTGCGTGGCGCTCTGTATCAAAAATACTCATGGGGTGACTCAATATCCATGAAGTCAATTATTGAAGATACTTTTTGGTTGCCTGTTGATGTGTCCGGCGAACCTGATTGGGCGTATATGGATGAATACATGTCGGCAGTTCTTAGCAAAGCTAAGGAAAGTCTCGCGCATTTGAGGCAAGCTGACGGTGATAAACATGCGTTGAATATGGATGGGTGGCAAAGATTCCATCTCTATGATGAGAGCTTATTTGACATAGATATGGGAACTAAGCTCGATAGAGTGAAAATGACGCAAGCAAGCCCCGACGTAAATTTTGTTGGACGAGCGAATACGAATAATGGCATAACCGCACAGGTTGATAGTATCGCAGGAATCGTGCCATACGAAGCTGGCAACATGACGCTTTCGTTAGGTGGGGAGTATCTTGGTTCATGCTTTATCCAGCCTGAAAGATTCTATACAAGCCAGAATGTCGTTGTCCTTATTCCTCAATGGGATATGCCGTTTGGGGTAAAACAGTTTATTGCAACGATGATATTTCGTGAAAGCCGACTGTGTTACAAAGCTTTTATTGACGAGTTGAATCGACATATCAAAACGGATTTTTCATTTTATCTACCTGTTGAAGCGTCAGGCAAGCCTAACTGGGCGTATATGGAAAAGTACGTGCAGACGATAATGGATAACACGGAGTCTGATTTGTCTGCTATGCGGTCAATCGGTTAAAAGCAAGCAAGCCCGTCGTTCCTTATGGGCGGCGGGCATTCTTTTGAATCGGCTAATTGTATAATTGATTAAATAAGTAATTTGGAGGTGATTCGTTTGGCAAGGAAGAAGACAAAACGAAACGACAATAACCTCGCCATCGCTTACTATCGCTTCTCTTCCCCTTCGTAGAATGAGGCGAGTATCGACCAGCAACGTGATTTTGCCCACGCATGGAACAGGCGTTGTTCGACGTGGATCACGGCAAACGGGAGTCGGCCGACGTGATGGACATGTTCCACCGGGAGGTATTGCGAATCCCCACTGACACGACCGCGATCTTCAAGGCCGATACCGTCACAGAAACCGGGAATATGGACGCACGGGGAGTGGGGAGCCTGCCCGCGCAGCTCGCCAGGGAAGGCAAACTTGCCGACTATGTGAACGCGACATTTGGTATTGACGCCGCATGAGAACAACAGGTATCGAACCGTGGGGCACGGGGGGTAGCTCGCTGATACTGGCATCATCGGATGCTTTGAACGAGAAGCCCCCACCTCAGACCATGCAAGCGGTCAGGTGGAGGGGGCACGTCATATTCTCCAACTTTCGGTTCTCTCCGTCAGCCCGTTGTCACACCAGTCGTTCGCCAGTTCGAAGGGAATGCCGAGGAATCCCTCTAACCCAGACCTCGGCACTATGGAATGGCCTGTGCCATCCAGTCCTCCGAACGCACGGCCCAACATCTGGGCAAAGAGTATCGGATGTTCTGCTCTGACTTCCACCGGCTCGTGTTTCGTCCAATGACGCTGCGCCATGCGAACGTACAAGGACTTGTATTTGTTCCCGTCAATCACACCCAGGTCGAAGGCGCGACGCACGGTCGCGGCGATGGAAATCCCCCAACCGGATTTCACATACCGGTAATCCTCCAGCATCATGCTGGAGCTGAGAACCGCTCGTGCGTCGGGCTCGGGTAGAAGGAATTCACCGGCGAACTCATTGGCCTCGCGCTCCATCAGGGACACGTCCTTTGGACGGCGGTACCGATGAAGCACCAGATGCCCCAGCTCGTGGGCGATAGTGAATCTGAGTCGGTCTCCCGGTTTGCTCTCGGGGAAATAGCCTATAAGGGTCTTGCCGGGATAGGTCACGCCATCGCTGACCGCATCGGACACGTCCACTGTCAGAGGAGCAATGACGACTCCCTTGCGTTCCGCGCTTCGTATCACATTGCTCACCGCACCCGTGGGGGGAAGCCCCAGTATGGCGCGAGTGTCGGCCGCGACCCGGCGGACACCCTGTGCTTGGGGTGCCGAGGTCGGTGCAACCTCATCCAGCCACGATGCTGTTTCATCTGGCACGTCTGACATTGCCCTGACTCTGGAGATTGTGTCCGCCAGCATCTCGAATTCCGCGCAGATGCGGTTGTCGAGGTTCTTGGTGATTTTCTTCTTGCGCCGGAAGGCGAGATGCTTCCGATCCATGTCAGTTGCGTGCAACATGAAGAAGGACAAGGGAAGACTTGTCGCGTAGGCTATCTTCTCGATGCTTGATTCGGTCAGACGGGCAGTCGGATCGGCAACCAACTTCCCGATGTAGGTCGGGGTCATGCCGCAGCGTTCCGCAAGCTCCTTCTTGGTCCAACCCCGATATTGCCGCGCAAGTTCGATGCGTGCGGGGTTGAACTCGTTCATTGGACCGTCTCTTTCTTTCTTTCCTGAACAATGATATTTGAACGCGGGACCAGCAGCTCATTATCCTCATCTCCGCCGTTGAAGGACATGTCTTCAAGGTTGCCCTCCATCGGCAGAACCATGAGGGCGATACACGGGGCACCTTTGGGGAACCGTCCGGTGCCAGTTGGCTGATAGGCGGAGCAGTGGAACACCCCATTGGTCTCAGTCCAGACGAGGACGATTTCGGAGTCCTTGAGCGGCCGGACGCCGGAAACCTCCTGATCAAGCAGGACCGGCTGAGCCCACGCCTCCCTGCGCAGTCGATTCATGCCAGCCGGCGGTACGCTTCCCTCGAATTTGAACTCCTTGAGGAACCGGAGCTTGAGGCCGGTGTCCGTATTGCGCAGATGAAGACAGGAAGCGGAGCCTGTAATCTTCCAGTCGTCGATCGGATCATCGGCAAGCTCGGCGCGAAGCGTGGCATTGAAGCTGTCCGCGTAGAGTTTCGGATACTCGGTGTGAGAGGTGCCAAGGGTACCCATGGCGGAGAGCGAGCGGAGCCTGGCCTGCGGCAACAGCGTCGGAAGGGCGTCGTTGATCGGCGCAAGGCTCTGGCGAATCAGTTCAAGTCGTTCCAAAAGACCTCCAAGCAACAAGGCAACCGTACTTGACTTTCCGGCCGCATTTTGATTTTGAAATCTGAGTTTGAGTTTACCACCCAATAATTAATCTATCAATTCGAAGTGTCAATTCATCCGGTCGAACACAATGGGGTGGCGCGATCCACGTATGGAACACGTCACCCCATCCGAAAAGGAAACAGGAAGGAAAAGAATCAGCAGGGAACAGGATCGCTGCCAAGCACACCGCAAAAACTATCTTCATACCATCCACCGTCTCCACCGTTGGAGCCACCGTTGCCGCCGCCCTGGGACGGCTGCGGCGTGGGCTGCGGCTGCGGTGCGGGTGTATATCCGCCACCGGTGGATTGCTGCGGCGTGTACGCGTATCCGCCCTGGGATTGCGTGTAGCCGCCACCGGTGTATCCGGTGTATCCTCCGGTTGTTCCGCCCGTGTAGGAGCCGCTGTTATCCGTCTGCGTCTGGGCGGCATTGTCGGCCGCCTGTTTCGCCTTTTCGGCCTTGGCCTTCGCGTCCGCGTCGGACTTCGCCTTGATGGAGTCGTTGACGGCCTTCACGGCATCCGAGATCGCCTTCCCGTCCTTCGATTTGATGGCGTTCTCCAATGCGGTGCGGGTCTTGTCGTCCTTCACCCTGCCCTTCGAATCATTCAGGATCTTGGTCGCGTCGGCGACGGTCTTGTCGGCCTTCGAGGCGTTGACCGCATCCGCCTTGCCCCTGACCAGGTTCACGGTCTTCGCATACGCGGTCGCGGTCTTGTCAAGCCGCGCGGTCACGGCCTTGATGTCCTTCAACCCATCCGCCGGGCATCCGGGGATATCGGTCTTCGTCTTCTCGGCGGCCTTCACCGTCGAAGCCAACGTCCCGACCGTCTTCGCGTCCCTGACTTCCGAATCCTTGACCGTGACTGCGGTCTTCAAGGCGTCCGACTCCAGATACTCCGTCAGCTTCTTCCGCGCCTTCACCGCCTTGTCGTATGAGGTGGCGCATTCCTCTGAAGCCGCCGTCAACCGATCATGGTTCCAATACAGGTATCCACCGGTGCCGACAGCCGCCAAAACAACGACGGCAGTACTCCCCGCAATCAACGGAACCAGCCACTTCGGACGCTTACGATCTGGAGGCAGGGGGACTTCGAATTCCGTCACCGGCTCAACCGGTGGCGTGACGTTCATGTTCATAGGTTCTTCTTTCTCATTCATTTGTCTTTTCCTTATACTATGTCGTTGTCTGTCAGGCTGAACCGTGCTTCCAATACACGGTCGCCGATAGGCCTTGTTTCGTGGACAATTTCAGAGTGCATCCAATGATATGCGCTTGCAAGCGCAACGGTAAGGTGGCCGCTCACAAAAAATATCGGTCAATTTCAATAAAAAACCGGTTAATTACAAGATTTGCCGTTATGGTAAAAACCGCAAGAGTCCAGTGAACATCACTGGCGACAAAATATCCTTCCTATCAGAGGAGACGATATGGGGAGAAACAACAATCCCACTCGCGGTTCCACAATCCGACATGTGGCCCGCACGATCGCCGCGGGCGTCGCGGCAGCCGCCACCCTGGCGGCGGGCATGCTCGTGGCGGGCACGGCGGACGCGGCCGACATGCGCGATCCGTTTGAGCGCTCCATCCAGAACGGCAACCCGGGCCTGTGGGCGAACCTGGGCACGATCACGTTCAGCAACGGACACAAGTACGAGGACATGGAGCAGTCGCTCGGCGTGGTCGACAGGGTCAACGGGAAGAACGTGTACTGCATCCAGGCCGACACGCTCTACACGGGCACGGCGGGCACGTGGGGCGAGTGGACCGACGCGAAGACGAAACCGGACGCGCAGCGGCTCGCCTGGCTGGCCGACAGGTACAACGGGAACACGGACGACCTCACGCAGGCCGCGATCGCGGGCCTCATCCACCAGAAGCTCGACCCGATAGGCCCCGAATACCTGCAGAATGTCCAACGCCTCGGCTGGAAGGACGGAACCAGCTGGGACACGTACACGAAGAAGATGAACGAGTTGTGGAATGAGGCGGTCGCCAACACGCCCACGAACCTCGACATGAAATACCAGTACACCATCGGCAAACGCAAAGGCACCATCAACGTCGGCATCCAGAACGGGAACGGAGCCAACATCGCGGGAGCCCAGTACACGGCGACCCTGAACGGCCCGGCCGTGTTTGACCAGACCCAGACGAACACGATTAGCGGCACCACCACCGGCTCCGATCAGCATATTGCATGGACCGCGACCGGCAACGGCAAGGTGACTTATAAGATTAGCCGCAAGATCCCGAAGGCCGCCAAACTGGAATCCCCGAACCAGAACCTGATGAGCCCGACCGACCCCCAGACCGTGTCGGAGAACATCCAGTTCGAGGTGCTAAACAACTTCAAGCCAACCATCGAATCCAACCAGACCGATCATCGCATCGAATACGGGCATGCGCCCGAAGACGATCTGACCTGGCATGTGGATCCGTCCGGTGGCGACTGGATTGAAGGCGCGACCATCAAGAGCACCGGCACCCTCTACTACTTCACGAAGAAGCCGGTCGAAGGTCAGACGACCGTCAAGGATGGGGTGAAGGCCGCGACCGCGACCGTCATCGGCGACAAGGATGGCGCCACCAATCATGTGGACGCCACCTCCATCACCATGGACCCCGACTTCGTGAAGACGCACCCGGGAGCCACCCCGTCGAGCCTGCCGGACACCGGCTGGTACACGTGGGTGTGGCAGATCACGCCCGACATGCAGGACGCCAACATGAAGCAGTACCTGTCCACGGACTACGACTGGTCTGACAACGTGCTGGAAGCGGAATCCACTCAGCATATGCGCAACATGCAGCCGACCATCAAGTCGAGTGTGAGCGACGCCTACAAGAATGATCAGAGCACGGTGACCGGCGCCGACGGCACCGAACGTCCGAGCGTGCAAATCGGTTCCGCTCAGGCATCCGACAAGACCGATGTCGTCTACCTTGAAAAAGGCAGCGTCATCCGCGATAAGGTCACACTCAACGTGACCGACGTGAACGGTGACGGCAAGGTCGACACCCAGGACTGGCTGCACACCAAGGACGGTCAGGGCGAAGGCAAGGAAACGGAAGACAACCAGATCACGCTTACCGTGAATGGCACCATCTACGGTGGTATGACCCGCGAACAGGCCGAACAGGCTCAGAAGGATACCGCCGCAGGCAAGACCGTCGAACTGCCCAAACAGGCCGTGAAGCTCGCCACCGCCACGTTCACCACGAACAAGGCCGGCGACTACCTGATTTCCAGCAGTGACGAGGACAAGCCTGTCGCCCAATGGAAGGCCGAGGATGGTGTGGATCTGACGAACCTGCCATCCGGATACGCCACGTTCGTGTTCGACATCGCGAACAAGGATCAGGACACGGAAAGCCAGACCGGTATCAAACCGTCCAAGGACTATCCGTTCGCCAAGGATGTTCATGAGGCTCCGTTCACTGCGGATGAGACCGTCATGATCCGCCTCACCCCGAAGCTCGACTCCACGGTGTCCAGCAAGGAAGTCAAGGCGGGGGAAACCACCATCGACAAGCTCGTCGTCGCCAAGACCAACGAAAAGGACGTATGGCCCACCTACCCGGAGACTAACGTCACCGAAGGCGAGACCGCGAAGAGCACCCCGCTCAGCCTCGACTTCCACGGCGTCCTCTACAAGGTGAGTGACGACCCGTCCTCCGCGATCGAACAGACCGACACCGTGCCCGAAAACGCGGTGAAGGTTCACGAGGCTGACATCAAGGACGTCACCAAGTTCGGCACCTACACGACCGACTCGTTCACGTTGACTGACACCGGCACCTACGCTTGGCATTGGGTCATGACCCCGAGTCTGACCGGCGACCAGAACCATAATCCGCTCACCGCCCTCGCATGGCGTCAGCTCACCCACGGCAAGGTGCAGCACGCTTTCGGACTCGCATCCGAAATCGTGCGCGTCCAAGGCAAGAAGCCCGACGTGCCGAAGTGCGAGGTGTCTACCAAGAGCCAGGGTGAGGTCACGATGGAGAACGGCAGGGCCGACCTGCACGACGAGCTCCTGCTCAAGAACTGCGAGCAGGCAGCCAAGGCCGAATTCGAACTGTGGAAGCAGGCCAACGGAGACCAGTCGGGAGACGTGCTCATCACCGTCACCGGTAAGGTCGACGCCGTGGACGGCGCCCACTCGCCGACCGTGACCGTGCATGAAACCGGCACCTACTACTGGCGTGAGAAGGTGTACGACAAGTCCGGCAAGCTTATCTCCTACGGTGACGCGCGCAAGTCGAACGAGACTGTGCTCGTCAAGGAGAAGGGTCTCGCCTCCACTGGTGTCGGCACCCCGATGCTCCTGTGGGCCGGGGTCCTCGCCGGAGCTGGTATCGCTCTCGCTCTGGCTGGTTCGAGGAAGCGTATCCGCCTGTAAGACGGTCACGCTGATCGGATAGAAACCTTGATGGGCTCATTCCGCCGTAGTGGAGTGAGCCCATCCTGCTAAAAGGGGTATGTCGGATTGGTGTCAGGTTTTTCTCCTCTGTCCTGATGCTTATCCGACATGCCTTTTCTTCGTATATGCTTGTTATACTGAATATGTTCACATAGAAAAAATAAGGAGACCAGGAACCCATGGCAGGAGAGCCGACACTCACACTCGTAGGCAATATCACCGCAAACCCCGAGCAGAGGGGAGATACGGTCACTTTCACCATCGCGCACAATACGCGTCGACGTGACCGTAACGGGCAGACAGTGGATGGGGATGCCGTATTCATGCGATGCGCCGCATTCGGAGACCTTGCCCAGAACATCATGCGCTCCTGCTATAAGGGCATGCGCGTGGTAGCCACCGGATACATGAAAACCAACAATTGGACGGACAAGAACACCGGCCAACAGCGCAGCAATCTTGAAATGATCGTCACCGATTTGGGTGTCAGCCTCCGGTTCGGCGTCACGCAATTTCAGAAGACCACCGGCCAACAGTCCAACGGCAACGGCTACCGGCAGAACAATTACGGCGGCGGATACCAGCAGCCGAACAACGGCTATCAGCAAGGCGCATACAACAACTACCAGCAGCAGGGTTACAGCCAACAGGCTCCCGCACAGACACCGGCGCAACCTGCAGCACCCTCACAGCCCGCAATGGATCCGTGGGCTACGACCACGCCAGCCAGCACGGATCCGAACGGCGACGGCACCGACCCGGAATTCTAAACGGTTCCGACATTGATCAACCTGGAAGATCTGGGCGACAACCTCCGCCTATACAAGGGGGATTGTCGCCGGCTCATCGCCTCCTTACCGGACAACAGCGTGGATTCCGTCGTTACCGACCCGCCGTATGAGATCGGTTTCATGAACCGCAACTTCGATTCCACAGGCATCGCGTTCGACGTGGACCTGTGGAAGGATATCCTGCGCGTCCTGAAGCCGGGCGGGCATGTGGCGGCGTTCGCGGCCAGCCGCACCTATCATCGGCTGGCATGCGCGATCGAGGATGCGGGCTTCGAGATCCGCGACCAGATCGACTGGGTGTATGCGTCCGGCATGCCACACGGTTCGGATGCGACGCTCATGATCGACCGGGAACGCCGCGAGGATGTGGAGCCGACGCGATCCGAGACAGCGAAACCGTTCAAAGGCTGGTACAGCCAACTGAAGCCCGCGCACGAACCCATCTGTCTGGCCCGCAAGCCGTTAGACGGGAATCTCGCCCACAATCTGCTCGGACACGGGACAGGCGCACTGCATATCGACGCATGCCGCGTCCCATTCCGCAACACGGCGGACGAGGCGGAGTCGAAGGGCAAGAACCAGCATGGACGGTTCGGCTCCGGGCCGAGAGACAACCATGTATATGGTGCGGACAAAGCGAATCGCACCGACTACACGGCTGCCGCCCGTTTCACGCCGAACATGCTGTTCGACCAGTCCACGGCCAAGGAACTCGACCGACAGTCCGGCGTCACTGTCAGTCGAAAAGGCAAACCACGCGCAAGCACGAAACCCGGTGACGGCTGGGGCATGACCCATACGGGCGCCGAATATGACGATATGGGCGGCGCGAGTCGATTCTACCCGGTTTTCAGGTATTGTCCGAAAGCCTCACCGTCTGAACGGCCGAAAGTCGACGGCATCCTCCATCCGACAGTCAAACCGGTCGAACTCATGCGCTGGCTTGTCCGTCTCGTCACCCCGGCGGATGGTCTCGTGCTGGAGCCGTTCGCCGGAAGCGGCACCACATTGGAGGCATGCCTACTCGAACACATGCAATGCACGGCAAGCGAACTCGATCCCGACTACATAAAGCTGATCCACGCAAGGCTCAGCAAACCAATACAAAACGAACTTTTCTAGAAAGAAGTCAACTACCTCATCCGTAAGGGCGAGGTAGTTGACGTATATAGGGAAAACGCAGTGCAAAAAACAAGCATTGCCCTAAATCGTCTTTTAGCCGATAATGTATCTTATGTCAGATAGGAATAGTTCTCAATAAGAAGTCCCCTCTCCCAACTAAGAAAGAATTCCATGAACGCAAACCAATGGAAACAAGCCCTATTCAGCCACTCCGAGGGAGCAAACACAAGGACAAGCGCCGGCACAGAATATTCTCAGCAGTACAATGCGCGGCAGCGGAAAACGAATTGGCGGAATCGAGGCCATCAAATTGAACATGAACGAAACTGGCGTTAGCGGATACTTCGGCTCGTCATCGTTCTGATTGGACAGTGTCGCCGACCGTATTATCAATGAGGACCGTCAGTCCGCTTTCGTCGAATTTGTCGTAGTTTTCAATGTCGTAATTCATCTGCAATTCCAGCCAGTATTCCGGTGATGTGCCCAACACGTAGGCAAGATGGTATGCGAGGCTTGTGGTGATGCGTCTTTTCCCGCGTATTATTCCACTGACAGTGATTTGTGGCAGGTTCATGGCTTTCGCCAGACGGTACATGGTGATGTTGTTCGGTTGCAGGTATTGGTGTAGCAGCACGTCGCCTGGGAGTGGCGCATGGCCTACATCGTTCATAGCCAGACCCTTTCACGCAATTCACTGACTTTTTTCTGATAGTAACAAAAGAAGCTACCGTTTTGCTTCGGTATGTGGGAATACGGTTTTGCCCGCCTCTCCCCTGTTTCGGGTCGAAGGCGGGCAAAACACGTTTGGTGCGGTGAGAATCAGTCCTCGACTGCATGCCATCCATCGGCATGCTTGGCGGAACGTACACGCACGAGCACGCAGCCAGCACCGGCGATGGTCATGATCGCCGCCAGCGTGGCGATTGCGGTGGTGTCCGATCCGGTGGAGGCCAGACCATTGTTCGTCACACCTGCAGCCTGCTTCTTGGCCTGTTCGGCCTTCTGCTTCTTGGCTTCGGCATCCTTCTTGGCTTGGTCGGCCTTCTTCTGGGCTTCCTGCTGCTTCTTGGCTTCCTCCTCGGCCTTCTTCTGGGCTTCGGCTTCGGCCTGCTTGGCGGCGGCGAGCTCCTTGTCGGACGCCTGCTTGTCGGCGAGCTTGGCGTCATAGTCGGCCTTGGCCTTCTCGTATGCCTTGTCGGCCTCATCCTTGGCCTTGTTCGCCTCATCCAGCTTGGACTGCGCTTCCGTCAGCTTCGCGTTCGCCTTCTTGAGGTTCTCCTCGGCGTTCTGCAGACGCTTGATGGTGTTCTGGGCGTCGTTGAGCTTGCCGGTGGCCGTGTTGAGGTCGTCCTTCGCCTTCGCGTATGCGGCCTTGGCGTTGGCGATGGCCTCGTCGGCGGCCTTGACCTGCTTGTCGGCGGCTTCAACCTTCGCGTCGGAAACGGTCTTGGCGTCGAGCGCGGCCTGCTTGGCCTTCTCGGCCTCAGCCTTCGCGGTCTTGGCGGCGGCCAGGTCGGCTGCGGCCTTCGTCTTGTCCGTGTTCGCCTGCTTGATCGCGGCTTCCGCATCCGTCTTGTTCTTGGCGGCGGTTTGGGCCAGCTTGTCGGCGGTATCGATCTTCGCCTGTGCGGCGGCGACTGCCGTGTTCGCCTTGTCCACTGCCGTCTGGGCTGCGGTCTGGGCGTCGGTGGCGGTGGCGGCTTCGGACCGGGCTTCCTTGGTGGCCTGCTGGGCGGCGGAGTACGCTTCGTTCTTCGCCGTCTGATCCTTCTTGGCTTCCTCCAACGCCTTGGCCTTGTCCTCGTTCGCCTTCACGGCCTCGTCATACGCTTTCTGCGCCTCGTCGGCGGCAGCCTGCAAATCCTTGGCCTTCTGAGCGGCCTGCTGGGCTTCCTCAGCGGCCTTTTGCGCGGACTGCTGGGCGGCGGCCAGCGCCTTGGCCGCATCGGAGGCGTCCTGTGCGGCCTGCTTGCTCTTGGACAATGCGGTCTGGTATGCGGCGTCGGCTCCGGTCAGGGAATCACGGTAGGCAGTCAAATCAGCCAGGTATGCGTCAACGTCCATGATGCGGCCCGCGTCGGAGCCGATTCCGTTAGCGTTTTCGGTGAACAGCTGACTATGGGTGTTCCCGCCGATACCCGTGATGTTGCCGTTCTGGCTGACGCCGAAACCGGTGAGGGTAAAATCGGTGTTGACCAGCGTGGTGTAATGGCCATAAGCGCAGGGGTTGACGGGCTTGCCGTCCGAGGCCTTGCAATCCAGGACACCGTCGGACATGTCCTTCTCATACATGGACTTCTCCGTGTCGTACCAGCCCTTAAAGGGATCAGGATAACCCCAGGCGAGGTTTTCGCTGGCGGGGAATTGAAGTGGATGGTTCACGTTGTTGTTGGCATAATCCGCATCCGCCATGGCCTGTGCCATCAGGGTGTCACTGACCTTGAGGGGCTGCAGGCCTTCCTTCGCGCGAAGCTGATTGGCTTCCTGGATGAACTTCAGGGCCTCGATCATGTTGTCCAACGTGGTCGCATCACCCTTGGCGCCATTATGAATGGCGTCAAGATACTCGGTGACGGTCGGATCGGTGAGAACCTTGACTGCCTGAGAGGCACCCTTGTCGCCGAAGTAGGCCACTGCGCCCTGAGACAGCTTGTCCTGAGCCTCGTCTGCCGCTTCCTTCTTGGCGTCGGCCTCGCTCTTGGCGTCGGCGGCGGCCTGCTGCTTCGCCTCGGCGTTGGAAGAGGAGTCGGACACCGCCTTGTCGGCATCCTTCTGCGCCTGTTCCGCCTTCTGCTGGGCGGCGGCGGCATCGGCTGCGGCCTTCTTCGCCGCTTCGAGCTTCGCGGCCAGGTCGGAAAGACCTCCATCATCCTTGGACAGCTGTTCGACCTTGGCATCGGCCTTCTGCTTGGCTTCAAGCGCCTTGGCTTCGGCATGCTTGGCCGCATCCAGCTTGGCTTGCGCGGCGTTCACCGCCTCGTCGGCCTTCGTCTTGTCGCCGGTCGCCGTGGCCTGCTGCTGCTTGGCCGCGGCCAGCTCCTTCTCGGCGGCCGCCTTGTCGCTCGCGGCCTGCTTTGCGTCCGCATCGGCCCGGTCGGCCTTCTTCTGCGCATCACTGATGGCGGTATTCGCCTGATCGGCCTTCTTCTGCGCGTCCGTGGCCTGCTTGTCGGCCGCATCGATATCGGTCTGGGCCTTGTCGGCGTCCTTCTGATGGGAGGCGGATTCGGCCGTGGCCTCATCCTTCGCGGTCTGTGCGGTCTGCTTGTCGGCTTCTGCCTTCGACTGGCCGTCGGAGGCCTGCTGCATGGCCTTGTTGGCGTCGTTGATGGCGTTGGAAGCGTCGTTCGCGGCCTGCTGGGCGGCGGCGATCTTGTCGGCCGTGTCGGTCGCATCCTGTGCGGCCTGCTGCTGGGCCTTGCTGGCATCGTCGTAGTTCGCCTGCGCCTGCTGCTGGTTGTTTGCGGCTGTCTGCTGCTGGGCGGCGGCGTTGTCGAGGTTCTGCTTGGCGGTGTCCAGTGCGGCTGCGGCGGCGTCGGCCTTGGCCTGTGCTTCGGTCACGCCGGTCGGGGATGCCTGTGCGATGGCCTGGTTGGCTTCGGTGGTGCTCTGCTGTGCCTGCTGGATGCTGTCTTGGGCCTGTGTGATTGCCTGATTGGTTTGGTCGCCGGTGGTTGTGGTTTCGTCGGCCATTGCGACTGCCGGAGCGGCAAGGGTTGCCATCACGGCGGTGGTTGCCACTGTGATCTTGGTGATGCCGTGTGTCATGGGGAGTTTCTTCTTTCTCGTGTATGTGTCTTCCTTTTCGGGTTTACCCCGATGTCGGGAGATTACGTGTTTTTGTTTCACAAACACATAGTAACACCTTTTTTTACTAACGCAAATTGTCACTATCATGTGTCTGTGGCAAACCTATATGATGACCCACGGCACGCCGACTGCGACAAAGCGAAAATCCGACAGCCAATATCCCCGTCACGGTGACGCCCGAAACAAAAGCCGCCTTTTTTACGTCCCCCGTGGCATCTCCGGGCAAGGGGGCCTGATCGGGCATGCTGTTGCGCTCCCCCGTGACAAGCAGTCGCAGCGTATTGCCCTGCCCCGTACAGGTGAGGAGCGTGACCTCGTCCTTCCCCTTATGGACACGCAACGATTTCGTGTCGGTAGGAGAGACGATGCGTTTGCTGGTGACTCGATAGGCGAGCGTGTTACCCATGACCTTGATATAGAACAGGTCGCCGTCTTCGAGTTCACCGAGCCGGGTGAACAGGGTCGCGCCTTTCATATTCGAATGACCGGTGATTACGGCGCGCGTATTCTTGCCACCGATAGGCAGACTGGTGCCCGCCAGATGGCCGGCCGCATGTTCGAGCACATCTTGACCCGCTCCGTGGAGGATGGGCATGTCGACGCTGATCTTCGGAATCAGAATCTCACCCATGGCATCCAACCCATTCACGGACAGTTGACGCCGGTATTCGGCATCGCCCTCGAAATTGCCCTCGGTCTTCCCATCGAACACAGGTTCGCCTATCTGTGGCTGACCGCCTTCATAAAGACGCTGATTATATGCGATGGCAGATTGGATGACGCTTTGACGGGAGGATTCCGGAAACAGCGCGGCCGTCTGGCTGACGGATCGCGCCTGCTCGTCAACGGCGCGGTCGCCGAGCGTCTGCTGGATGCGGGGCATGGCGACAAGCACCATGCCCGCGATCAGGCAGATGACTGCGGCGACCGCGTAGATCCGGGAATGGCGGACGAGCCGGCGGGCGCGATTGTCGCGCGCCCGCTTGTCGCGGACCGCATCCGCGACGCTCTCCCACACGTCGGTTTCGGCCGCTGCCGTCACTTCGCGTGCTTTCCGCCGGTGATCGGCATGTGCTTACCGGTGCGCTTGGTTGCGGCCATGCGCATGCGTAGCATCGGCATCATCACGCCGAGCGCGATCAGCATGAGCGCGAATCCGGCGTACAGCCAGATGGTCGGCACCTGGGCCTGTCCGCCCGTGAACGGCAGGGTGGTCAGGCTCGGCTCCCACTGGGCGTACACGGTGGTGCTGCCTTCGGCGGGCAGTGTGACCTTGCCTTCGCCCGGCTGCAGGGAAGTGCTCCCTGCGGGCGGGTTCTTCTCCGTGCTCCATCCGACGAACCGGTAGCCGGGTCGGGTGATCTTCGGCTCCTTCGCGTCACCGGGGATGGTGACGGTGGAGAAGGCGTCGCCGGTCACGTCATCGACATGGCCGATGCCGCCGTTCGGGTTGAACTTCAGGCTGGCACCGTTGATTTTCCACTGCGCGTAGAGCACGGAGGTGTTCTTCGGCGTGGACTTGTCGTTGGCCGTCAGCACGTAGTCGGCTCCCGTGGCGTATGCCTTGCCCTTGCCGTCGGCCTGCGTGTTCCAGCCGGAGAATGTGTAACCAGGACGGTCGAACGGGTTCGTGATGGTCTTCACGGTCTGGTCGACAACACCGTCCACCGTCTTGGTTTCCGAGCCGACGGTTCCGATGTTGCTGTTGTACACCAGGTGTGCGGGGTCGGCCTTCCATTGGGCCCACACGGTGGTGGTTCTCGGTTCAAGCGTGTGTTTGTCGCCCGGTTGCAGGCTTGGGTCGCCGCGTTTGCTGGTGCTCCAGCCGGTGAACGTGTAGCCTGGACGGTCGAAGCTGTTCTGGCTGATGGTCACCGTGTCGCCGGTGTTGCCGGTGGTGTCGGGTGTGCTGCCTGTGGTGTTCGGCCAGTCGTTGCGGTACTGGATGGTTGCCGGGTTTGCCTTCCAGATGGCGTACAGGTCGTTGCCTGCTGGCTTCATCACGTACTGGCTGACGCCGTTCTTGCCTTCGCCGTATGCGGTGCCGGAACCGTCCTTGGCGGTGTCCCAACGAACGAACGTGTATCCGTCGCGGGTGAAACCATTGGCGTTTGTGGTCAGTTCGTCACCGGTCTTGCCGGATTGTGCCGCCGTGTTGCCTCCGGTTGCGCCGTTGCCGTGATAGGTGAGGGTTTGTGCGTTACCGGCCCAGCAGGCATATAGGGTGCTGGAACCACGCAACGTCCACTCGCTGTTAGGTTTCACTGCATTGCCCTTGCAGTCGGCCTGAGTGTTCCACGTGACGAACGTGTAGCCGTCGCGGGTGAATCCGTTGTCGCGCACGTTGATCTTCTCGTCGGTCTTGCCAGTCTGCGGGTCGGTCTTACCGCCGGTCGCGCCGTTGCCGTCGTAGGTGAGGCTGGCCTCGCCTGCAGTCCACTGCGCGTACAGGGTTAGTGTGCCGTTCGCGGCCCACTTGGTGCCGGGCGCGTAAGCCTGCCCCTTGCCGCCAGCCTGCGTGTTCCAACCGGTGAACGTGTAACCGTCCACCGTCCAGCCGTTCTGGCTGATGGTCGGCGTATCACCCGTATGGCCCGTCCAGTTGGCGGTGCCCTGACCACCCGGCGTCCTGCCTGTCGGCGGGTTCGCGTTGTAGTTGATCGCCGCCTGGTTGGGCGTCCATTGGGCGACCAATGTGACGACCCCGTTGGGCGTGCTGGTCAGGTTGGAGACCTGCTGCCCATCCGTGTAGGAGTCTCCGGTGTCGGCACGCTTCCAATCCGTAAACGTGTACCCGTCGCGAGTGAAGGTGTTCGGGCTCAGGTTCTGCGGCACGTCGAACGTGAACTTCTGGTCGCTCATGGTGCCGTTGCCGCCGCCCGCATCGTATTTCACGGTGTAGCCGTTGGCCGTCCATTTCGCGTATACGGTTACGTTGCCGGTGAGCGGCGTGTTGAAATCGTATTTGTTTCCGCCGTTCGGGGCCGTGTACCAGCCGTCGAACCGGTAGCCGGGAATCTTGCCCGTGCCGCCGGCCGCCCAACCGGATTTGTCGGCGGCGGCCGTGTTGTAGGGCACGGTCTGCGATGCGGGCGTGCCGGGCGCGTTGCTGCCGGCGGGCGCGTTCACGTTGTACGACAGGGTGGGGTTGATGGCCCACAATGCGTATACGGTCTTCGCCCTGGCGGGCATGACGATCTCCGTCCTGACGTTCGCGTTCAGCGTGTTCCGGTCCATGGTGTCGGCGACGGGCACGTCCTTGTCGTTGGCGTCCGTGTTCGCGCTCCACCCGTAGAACGTGCGGTTGGTCTTGCTGATCTGGCTGGAATCCCAGCAGTCGGAGTCGGCTTTCGCGGTTGCCAGGGTGATCTTGGCGCCGGCCGGATAGTACACCTGGCAGCCGGATACGGCGCCCGTGTCGGCGATGGTCTGCACCTGCACGCTGCCGTCGGATCGGGTGATCGTCCGCTGCCTGGTACCGTCACCGGCATCAACCGTCGTGTCCGTCAGTACACCCGACACGGCCTTGCCCTCAGCGGAACCGGTGGTATCGGTGGCATCGGAGATGGCATGCACGCTGCCGGCGGTTTTGGCGGAAGCGGCTTCCACCTTGCCTGCTTCGGTATGCGAGGGCACACTGCCCTTGCCGCCGTTCGCATCATAGGTGAGCACCTTGGTGCGGGTGACCGGAACGCCGAAGGTCATTCGGCTGCCGCGATCGCGTCCCTCGGGGTTCTGCAGATCGTAGCCGAAGGTGAAGCTGGAGCCGGTCCACGTGGCGGCCAGACGATGCTTGACCTGCTGCTTGCCATCGAGGTTCGACTCAGGGCCCGAGTCATGCTTGGCGCCTGCGAAACCGTTGATCCCATAGGTGGCGAGCTCGGCATCGCGGGTCTTGTAGGCACCGTCGAAGCCGGAGACCAGTTGAACACCCTCGAACTTCAGATCGGGTTGAGCGTCCCAGCCGTCCAGATCGTTGAAACCGGTGATTCCACGGAACGTGTCGGGCACGGGGGTGCCGTCCTCGTACGTGAAGTTCACGGTCCACTGGCATCCGACGCGCTTCGACGTGTCGATGCCGCCGAGTGCCTTGATCACTTGCGCCGGCAGGTCGGAGTTCCTGCCGACGGTGTTGATCCAGAACAGGTCACGGCTTGTGGACGGTTGGCCGTCCAGCCGGGTCCACAATCGGCTGATGCTGCCGCCGTTCCACGAATGCAGCGAGATGATCGCGTTGATCGAATGGGTGTGCCCGCTGCCATCGGTCCACTCGCCGACATTCGGCAGGGTGGCGCTGGCACCAATCTTCAACGGGAACATGGCGGTTGCGCCGTCGCCGGAGTCCGGCATAGGCGCGTTCAACCATGCACCATTCTCAAACTTCACATCGGAGAACTTGACCTTGGTGGTGTCGAGGATGAAATCACGGTACTGGCCGGGCACGTCCGTGTCCTCCAGATCATGGACCGGAACCTTGGAGGTCTTGTCGGCGATGGATTTCACGGTACCGTCGGAGGATGCCTTGATCTGCGACGTGTCCGTCTTGTCGCCGCCGTTCGCGTCGTAGCTGAGCTTGTAGGCGAGACGGAAGCTCAGGTCGTCGATGATGCTGTCATTGGCGGAGGCAGTAAGAGTACCGTCCTTGGCGACGCCCCTGTAGGCGATCATCGTGCGGGATTGTCCGGCTGGGATAATGACCGTGCCCTCGTAGGATTCCCAGTCGTCGGAATGGTCCCACGGTTCGTGGCTGCCTTCCGTGGCATCCATGGAATCGGAGTGCGTGTAGGCGACGGTTCCCACATCGCCGGTCTTGTCCCCGTACTTCTGGCCGGTCTTGGAGACCGTGGTGCGGGTCAGTTTGACTGGGGTGAGATGATCCTTGTCGGGGCCGGTGAGCAATGTCACGCCGCCCGCGTTGCCTTTGGAGCGGCCGGAGTGGCGGATGCTGAACGTGTAGGCGGCTCCCGGCGTCGTGGCGACGGTCTGGGCGACCGTACGGCCCGCATGCACGTCGGCGGCCGTGTTCCCGTCCTTCTCGCGATGCAGTTCGAAGTTCTGGATGCTGCCGATGGCATCGAGATCCTGCCAAGCGAACGTGGCGGCGGTCAGGCCGCCGGCCTTCACGCCCGTCTGTCCGGCCATGGCCTGCGCGTAGGAGCGGATCATGCCCTTATTGGGCGTCACATACACCCAGGGCAGGCCCTGCCCCTCCTTGGCGATCGTCCACTTCGGGGTGTCGAACCCGCCGTTCACGGCCAGCTCGTCGCCCGCGGACCTGGAGGCGATGGTCTCCACCTTGGCGTCCGGAGCCTTGAACGCGGCCGGCTGCGTGGAATCCGCCTTCGAACTGGAGGGCACCTTGCCCTTGTCGTTCTTCTTCAGATCATGCACCGTCAGGCCGGAAGCGGTTTTGTCAGCCGCGAGTCCGACACTGCCCGTGGTCTTGGACTTGGCGGGCTGCACGGTGTTCTCCTTGCCACGCTGATTCGACGGAACCTTGCCGGTCGCGTCCGACGCGTTCTTGTCGTAAGAGAGCCTGTACGCCTTGTCGAAGCTTAGGTCGTCGACGCAGTTGCCTTCGGCGGTGAAGTCGAGGCCCTGACCGTTGGAGTCCCTGACGCTCCTGAACGTGAAGCGGGTCGTGGTCGAGGTGGCGAGGTAGTCGCCGGTATAGGTCTCCCATCTGCCGTCCTGCGCGGTGCCGTGCGTGGTGATCGTGGTGGACTTCTCGCCGACCTTGTCGGTGCCGTTGGATGTGGTGCGGGTTGCCTCCTGCACGGCCTCGGCTCCGGGTTCGCCGATCATGACCTGCATGCTGTCGTCCTGGTCCGCGTTGCGGGACGCGTGCTTGAGGCTCCACTTGTACACGACGCCGGGCGTGGTGGCGATGTCCTGGTAGATGTACTTGCCTTGCTTGGCTGCGGCGATCTCGCCCCACACGTTGCCCGCGTTGGTCGGATACGGGGTGTGGTTGCGGCGCTGCACCTCGACGGTGTCGGCACCGGCGGTGGCGTCGTTGGATTTCCAGCCGAACTTGCCGGAATCCCAGTTGTCGAGCTTGCTGTGCAGCGGGTTGCCGATGATGCCGGTCTTCGCGCTGATTATGGCGAGGTAGGTTGTGTCGCCGTAGACCCTCTGGTTCTCGTTGATGATCTCGTTGCCGCGATAATCGAACGTGCCGTTCACCAGATGGTCCGGCAGATTCGACGTATTATCCGCCACCGTCTTCACGTTTCCGGTAGTCTTCGATTCGGCGGGCTCGACGGCGTTCTCCTTGCCACGCTGATTCGACGGGACCTTGCCGGTCGCGTCGGACGCGTTCTTGTCGTAGGTCAACTTGTAGGAACGGGAGAATTCGATGTCGTCCACGAGATTGCCGACGTTGTTGCCGGGCCGGGTCTCATCATCTTTGAACCCTTCGAGGCTCTTGAACATGAATACCGTGTTCTTCTGTCCTTCGGGCACCTGGTAATAGCCTTCGTACGTCTCCCACTGGCTGCCATGGTCTCGGGGATCGGTGTTGGATACCTTTGTGGTGATGGTCGTGGACTTCCCGCCCACCTTGTCGCCATGGCCGTTAGAGGTGACGCGGGTCATCTCCACAGGCGTCGCGTGGGCCGTGTCGGAGCCCACGAGGACCTGCATCTTGTCGGCATGGGAGGATTGGCGGCTGGCGTGCTTCAACCGGATCTTGTACAGTACTCCGCCGTTGCTGGTGGACACGTTCTGGTAGATGCTGGTGTTGTCCTGTTGGGCGACGATCTCCGCATACGTGTTCTTGGTGTTGCGATCCTGCTGCAATTCGACCCTTGAACCGTTCTCGGTACTGGACCATGCGAACCTGGAAGAGTCGAAACCGGGGATCTGCCCGATCTTTCCGTACTTGGAAAGATCGGTGGTGGACATGTTGTACCAAAGCGTGCCGTCATCCGATTTGAGGAACGTGCGCAGATCGGCATAGGTTCCCTGCTCGTTCTCCTGAATGTCGGAGAACGAGGGGTAGGAGAAATCGCCATTAGCGAGGGAACCGTACCGGACGTTCTCGTCCGCGACTGTCTTCACGGTTCCCGTGGTCCTGGCCTTGGTCTGCCTGACGGTGTCGGCGGTCTCGTCGGACGGGACCTTGCCGGTCGCATCCGACGCGTTCTTGTCGTAGGACAGCTTGTAGGCGCGGGCGAAGGTCACATCATCCAGAAGATTGCCCTTGGTGGGGTCGAGATAGTTGACGGCCTTGAAACCGAACCGGGTAGTGGTCTGCCCGTCCGGGATGACGTAGTAGCCCTCATAGGTCTCCCACTGGTCGGAATGATGCCAGCGGTTCTCGTTCGTGACCCTCGTGCCGATGGTCTTGGACTTCTCGCCGACCTTGTCGCCGGCCTTGCCGTTCGCGGCCACTCGGGTCATCTCGATGGGTGTGCCGTTGATGACGACCTGCATCTGGTCGACGTTGTCCTTGCACAGGCTGGTGTGCTTCAACCGGATCTTGTACAGTGTGCCGGGGATGGTGGCGAGGTTCTGGTAGATGGTGCGTCCGGGTTCGGAGGCGACCATTTCCGCGTAGGTGTTGCCGTCCATGCTGTCCTGTTGGAGTTCGACCGCTTCCGCGCGGTCCTTCAATCCGCCTTGGTCGTGGCCGCCTTTCTGGTCGGTCTTCCATGCAAATTTGGACTGGTCGAAACCGGGCCAGTCCACCCAGGAGGCGAGATCGGCGTCGGAGTGTTTCGCGTTCCTCATGTACTGGCCGTTGTTCGGGTCGACGCTTGTGTATGCGTTCGTCATGTAGCTTGGCGCGTCAACGGTCTTCCATCCGCCGTCGGGCAGGTAGTCGAATCCGCCGTTGACGAGCTCCCTCGGATACGTCGTGGCGGCCGATGCCGTCAGGCTCGTGATGGTCTTGCCGATGTCGGGCATGCGGATCTCGTCCGCGTTCGCGGTGCCCGCCGTCAGGAGCCCGCCGCCCAGGAGGGTGCCCGCGGACAACAGTCCCGCGACCGCCCGTTTCAACCATGTGTGCATGTGTGTTTTTCCTTCCCCGCCCCTTGACTGTCCGTGACGGATGGGCCAGGACCCGCACGAACCCCTTGCGGCGAGCCAAAAGAACCATGAATGAAAACGAAGGGGGAGGGGCGCGGGACACGGCATGATCCGGATTGTTCCGCGCCCCCGTATGTCAGACGGCCGGGGTGTCTCCGTCGTGCGTGAGCATCAGCGCGTCGCGGCGGTTGCGCGCGCCGCGCACGGCCATGGTGCCGCCGATCGCGAACAGGGGCATGGCGCAGGCCAGCCAGAACGCGAACGCGAGCACGCCGCCGGTCTGCGGCAGTTGGGTCAGGTTCGCGACGTTCTTGACCTGGACGGTGTTGTTGTCCAGCCTGCTGGTCAGGTTCGGCACGGTGCCGGTGCCCCTGTACTGGATGCTGGTGCCCGCGTCGTCGATGGTGACGGTGAACGTCGGTTTCGCGTAGCTGGCGTAGCCGGCCGGCTCCCGGGTTTCGGTGACCGTGTACGTGCCGTAGCCGAGGCCCTTGAACCGGATGAGGCCCCTCTGGCTCGCGTCGTCCCTGTTGTCGACCGTCCCGTCATGGTTCGTGTCGCCGGTCACGAACACGGTGGCGGAATCCTGGTTGGCCGCATCCGACCATTTGCCGGTGTTCCAGTCGAGATTCATCCACTTGCCGTTGCGCTGGATCTGGAACTGGGCGCCGTCGAGCAGCGTGTTCACGTTGCCCGCGTCCACCTTCCGCAGGGTGAAGTCGTAGGCCTTGATGTCGGCCTTGTCCTGGTCGGTGATGGTCGTGAAGTGGATGCCGTCGGTGAATGTGCCGTACGTGTGGATGGTGTTGTTGGCCGGGTCGGTGACGCTGGCCTTGTCGACGGTCATGCGGTAGGTGATGACGATCGTCCTGTTGGAGTATTTGTCGAGGATGTTCCTGCCGTCGATGCCCCAGCCGCCTGCGGGGATGGCGAGATCCGGGTCGGCGGGCCTGTTGTCGGCGGTCTTCAGGGTCGGGTCGCCGGGGATGCTTTTCGCGTTGTTCTGCGTGGTCCCGTCGTAGATGACCGCGTCGGCCGTGATGTCGGTCTGCGGCGCGTTTTTCAGCCGGACGCTCAGCGAGCCCTTCACGTACGTCTGGCCCTTCGGCTGGTCGACGAGTTTGAACTTGACCGCGGAGGCGGCCTGCTTGTTCGGCACGGTCACCTCGACCGTGTTGGTGACGGTGTCGCCGACGGTCACGCTGACCGGATCGTTGGTGGTGCCGTCCTTGCCTACCGTGGCGCCGTTGCGCTGCACCTGGACCTTCTTGTCGACCCTCACGCTTTTCGCCTTGACGACCGCAGTGCCGAGGGTCCGCCACTGCGGGTCCTTCGCGTCGTTCTTCATGATGTTCGCGTTGCCGGATTTCGTGCCGATCATGATCGGGTTGCCCGCGCTGTCCGTGATGTAGTAGAGGCCCTCGGAGGGCACGTTGATCGTCAGCGTGGACTGGGTGGTCGTCAGGTTCGCGCCGCCCTGGATGGCGGCCGGCTTCTTCGAGGACTGGGCCAGGGCCTTGCTGATGTTGCGCAATTGCCTGGCCTGGGAGTCCATCTTGATGTTGGCGATGTTGCCCGCGTCATCATAGCCGTACACCTTGCCGATGTCGTCGCCCGTGCCCGGATCGTAAGCGTTGGCGATGCCGATCGCGTCGGCCGCCCATGCGTTGGATGCCGTGTCGCCGCGCACGCCGAGGCTGCTGATCCGCGTGCCGTTCAGGATCTGGTCCGTGTACGTGCCGATCCGGTACACGTCGAACGTGTGGCCGGCCAGGCTTGCTCCGTCTGCGCCTTGCAGTGTGATGGTCGTGTCGGCTGCCATTGCGGATGGGCCCAGTGCCAAGCCGGCCAGCATGCTCGCGGTCGCGCAGGCCATTGCCGTCACGATCATTGGCATGCGCCGTGTCGTTTGGTTGTCTCTCATTCCAGTGTTTTCCTTTCCTTGTTTGCACGTCCTGTCGAGGACGGGAAACGACCCCACACCGGTAGATGCGGCATGGTTGGCGTCCAACGGGTCAAATCCGGCGACTTTCACCGCGGACGGCCTGTATCTGCCCGGCTTCAGACCGAACCCGCTTATCGGCTTCGGCGTACGGCTGATGGGAATGGTCGTCTTCGTTTCCTTCAACGTACATGCAAAATCGGTTGATTCCAACATTTTCTCGGTATTTACCAAAGTTTTTGAATAAAAAATAGGGATGCCTTTCGGCATCCCTTGTTGATTTGACTTCCTCCCGGTGCTTTAACACCGGGAGGAAGTCAACTACCATGTTCGCCCTTAAACCATCTAAATGGATCAGGACTCTGGCAGCTTCCTCTCGCCTGTGGCTGGTTCAATAAATGCCATGGGAATTCTTTGGAAAATCAGCAAATGGTATAACCGGTATCAGTTCTTCATGTGGGCTTCAGGAGTACTGACCGCGATAGCCGCTCCCCTGATCGGCTACGCCACCTATTTCCTCGGTATCAACAACCAGCATGCGGAACTCGTCTCGGACAGTCCCGAATACGCGAATGACATAACGGCCGGCAGCCTCATCCAATGGTTGACCGGCCAAGCACACAGCTACGGTCGAATCCTCGGCATCATCGCCATCATCGGCATCCTGCTCATCATCTTCTGCATCACATTCACCATCATCGGCTGGATCGGCCGACGCACCGAAATCAGCGGCACCGACCAATCCAGCGAAATACAGGAAAAAGGCCGACGCAAAGCCGAAACCGAAGAACAATACGACGACTACGGGCAGCCAGCAGAATACTGATCACGCGCCTTGCCAGTGGTCTTCCGGTCGGCTCCGACCTCGAATACGCCGACGAAATCACCCTCGGCCGAGCCCTAGCCGGCCGTAGCGAACCCTAATGATGTTCTCCTTTTGCCCAATCGGTTAGCGTGTCTAACGTATCGATTCCATCCTGCCGATGCGTCTGATCCAAGCTCGACCAATAGTCGGAATCTGCAGCAAGTAACTCATGCAAGCGCAAAATTCGTTTGCGGTCATTGGAACTATGGAGCCTTTTTGCTTCCTCATCTGGACTGTCGATTAGAGAGAGCAGCAATGCTGCGTCAATGAGATGGCGGTCTCTTCTAGCTGTCTTATCGACTTCCCACGCAGCGCTCTTCAGCATCAATGCGCCGAGTAGATCAGGAATTGCGATGGATGCGGATTGCTGGTCATATCTAAGTTGAAGTCGCATGCTTCGTTTGATGGCCTGACCACCTCCGGGCATACCGCATAATCTCATTCCCGAAAGAGTGGCACCTTCTCTTTTTTTCTTTCCGTACAGATAATCCGTTACCAGTATGTCCACTTTGTCGTGGGCAGGGTTTTCAAATCGAGTTGCATATTTAGTTAGGGCGTCTTTTTGCAACCTGTATCCCATAGTGGCAAGATAGCTTTCCATCTGTGTGGCTATTCGATCATAGGTCAGGATATTCAATAAAAAGTCAGCGTCGGTGGTAGGGCGGACAGGAAGCCCGTGGAGCATGGCATGCGCTTGAACCATCAGACCGCCAGTGAGTAGCCATTCATCAGACGTAAAATGCTGAGCGACGGCAAAGACCGTACTCCACGGTTGAGCCTGGGCCGAAATATCGATTGTATTCATCGGCTGTCCTTACCCTTGTTATCGGATTGGAAACGGGATAGTAATTGCGTGAGCTTATCAAAACCGGCACCGCATTCTCTGACATCTAGTGAATCGGCGAGATCGGCTGAGCATACTCCGATTGGCATATTTCCGGAACCATTCGGAATGTAGGAGGATACATGCAATCTGACGTTTGCGGGTTGAAAGTCAGAACGCAGTTTTGCCTGTTCGACTATTCGCTGCAGATCGCTTTCCGGCAGATATCCTTCCACGTCGCTTGTTTCAGTCAAATTGAACTCTGCAGCCAGCTCGCCGGTGCCTGCGGATAAACGTATCTCCTGAGTTACCTTCTCCAGTCGGCTCTCTCTGCACCACATGGAACACAGTCTTGCCCTATTTCTGCACAAGGAGACCAAATCAGTTGCATTCAATGTCGTTAGACGTTTTTTGAGCTGATACTTCTCCGAAGCGCTGAGCCAGTTAACGCTCTCTCCGGAGATCATGTACAGCGAGGCAAAGGCAATACGGGGAGAGAATGTGCGTCCTCGCTTGCGGTCAACGTGATTGAGTCGTCTAACGGATTCGTTGGTTATGTAAAGACGGTCTCCCTCTTTGACTGCATTCAGAAGATGCTGACTGACCAGTGAGCGAATCCTTCGATCACCTACGCCGAGTTTTTCGGCGGCCTCTTGAGTAGTCAGTAAAGTCTCTGCTGTTTCTATAGCCATATTGCAAGTATATACTCAAATATTCCGCATTGGGACTATTTGAGTATATATCGTGTAGGCATTCTGAGCCACGCTCGATTTAGCCTCCTAGCCGGTCGTAGCGAAGCCTGATTGTGGTTTAAACGCTTCGGCGTTCAAATTGCGTTTCCATATCTTCGTGGCTCATTGTGTCTAGAACGGTTTCGCGCGGCAATTTCGATATGAGTGCCTGAGCTTCTGCGAAAGCCTCTAGCTTCGCGCGTTTGTGAGAGTTGTCCTTAATGTCTGCATCGTGTTCCGCTGTCTTCGATTTCGTGACGCTCATTGCTTTGTCCTTTTAGTCAATCCGCGGACTTCCATATGATGTCAGCAGCCCCGTCATCCTGTTTCTGCCAGCGACTTATCAGGTTGCGCCGTAATACCCCTTGCTTTAGCTATGGGGATATAAGGCGCCTCTGCCTTACATAACTACATACAAGCCTGTAAAGCAGGGTATCATAGGAAGCATGGACACCACGACAGCCAAGCGGGCATACAGGTTCCGCTTCTACCCGACGCCGGAACAGGAACAAACACTCCGGCGCACACTGGGCTGCTGCCGCAAGGTGTACAACATGGCATTGGAAGCCCGCTCCGAAGCATGGACGGTCCGCCATGAGAGCGTGTCCTACGAGGATACGAGCCGGATGCTCACCGACTGGAAGAAAACCAAGGAATACGCCTACCTGCGCGAAGTGTCCTCGGTCCCGTTGCAACAGTCGCTGCGACATTTGCAGGCGGCGTACAGGAACTTCTTCGTCAAGACGGGAGACTATCCACGGTTCAAATCCAAGAAGAACGGCGGAGCCGCCACCTATGCCGCATCCGCGTTCATCTGGGATTGGGACAAACGGGAATTGACTTTGGCGAAGATGCGCGAACCCCTTCCCATCCACTGGTCGCGCACACTGCCGAGGAAAGCCCGGCCGTCCACCGTCACCGTGTCCCTGGACCCGTCCGGACGCTGGCACGTGAGCATCCTCGTCGAAGAGGAAGTGAAACATCTACCCGCCTCCCCAAACAAGGTCGGCGTCGATTTGGGCACCGAACACTTCGCCATCCTCAGCACCGGGGAGAAAATCCCCAACCCACGCCACCTCAACCGTTACCAGAAGAAGCTTGAACAAGCCCAACAAACTCTCTCCAGAAAGCAGAAAGGAAGCAACAACTATCGTAAAGCCCGTCTGAAGGTCGCCAAAGCGTACGCCAAGGTCAAGGATTGTCGAAGCGACTTCCTCCACAAGCTCTCGACCCGACTCATCCGCGAGAACCAAGCGGTGGTCATTGAAGACCTTGCGGTCGAAAACCTGACCCGACGGTGCGCGCCGAAACCCGATCCGGAACATCCGGGCCGTTACCTTCCCAACGGGCAAGCGGCGAAAACCGGTCTCAACAGGAGCATACTCGACACGGGTTGGAGACAGTTCCGCACGATGCTCGAATACAAGGCCCAATGGTACGGGCGCCAGCTTACGGTCATCGACCGCTGGTACCCGTCCAGCCAGATCTGCTCCACCTGCGGATACAACAGCGGCAAGAAACCATTGAACATCCGCCAATGGGACTGTCCCAAATGCGGAACCAACCACGACCGGGACATCAACGCCGCCAAAAACATCCTATCCGCCGGACTGGCGGTACGCGCCTGCGGGGACCCTCGAACCGCCGAAGCGACACTTCGGTAGGCGGGGAACAAGTCTCTACAGGAAGATCCTTACCGTGAGGCAAGGAATCCCCCGGCTTCAGCTGTGGGGAGGAAGTCAACCTAGTTTCCATGTCTTGGGTTTTCTCCTCTACGAGATTGCTAATGCCGGATTTTCTTGTCACCAGCTGCCGGTTGCTCCGCTGCCAGTGGATGTGCCTCCGCCGAATGATGAAGAGCTGTCGAAGGATGGTGATGGGCCCGTATAAGGCCAGGAGTCATCGTTGATGGAATCATTTTCGGAGGAACGATCGTGCTCCTGTCTGTATTCGGCCACATGCAGTGGCTTGGCGTCGATTAACCCATGCGTTCTCGCCTGTTCCAGCAGCCATGCCGCATCTGCCAAACGGCACGCCCCCGTGACGCCCGAACGCCCGTCGGGGACGTGTCCGCGTATCCCGTTCCACCGGTCGGCCACCGTGTACTCCACCAGCCCGTCCGGCAAGACCAATCGTTTTCGCGCGCACACCAGAAAGCATTCGTCGCATTCGAGTATCGTCCACCAGTACCGGTTCTCATGCGCGGGGGAGGAGAAACCTGACTCTTACTCCGCGAGTTTCCACGTCCGGCTCCTTTTCAAGACGAGATGCCTTTGGGTCAGGTCGGAAAGCCGGTATGCCAGCCACTGGGCGGCCTCCAGGGCGTCCTGCAGCACGGCCCTCCCCGACCCGGACATGATGTCGGTCATCTCGTCGAGGTATTCGTCGTATGCCTGTTCGACGTCGTCTGGCCGGATTCCCTCGACGTACACGGGTTCGTCCGTTCCGCTGCGCACGCCAACGTAGTCCATTTCGCCGGCCACGATGTCGTCGTAGGCGTCGTCCGGCAGTCCGACCAGCGGGCGCACGTCCGAGACGACGGTCTTTTCCGTGACCGTGGTCGTGCAGATGACCGGCATGTCGCAGGCGGGGGCGAACGGTTCGCGCGGGTCGTCTAGAATCCCCGCGTAATCGACCATGCAGCGGGCGGCGTGATGCCAGTCGCATGGCGTGAAAACGTCGATGAACACGCCTGTCCTGACGTCGGGTGGAATGCTCAGGAACACCTCTTTGGCGACCGTCTCAAGTTTCTCATCCTTCAATGGAATGTCCTTTCTAATAGTGGATGAATTGCAGTTGCTTCGCCTGTCCTGCGGTGAACGTACGACTGAACGGCTTGCCGTTGTATGCGGCACCGCACTCGGACGTAGTGAAGGAACCATTATGTCCAGTTCTGCCCATGCGGACCATTGCTCCCGGTCTGGAACCCGTTGGACGGACAGGATAATCGGGATACGGGCGTCACTCTCCCTTACCGTCTCCATCAAAGCTGAATCGTCTTCAAGACCCGGATTCACATGGTCGATAATCAGAAAGGAATCCGGCTCTTCCAAGATGGACGTGGGATCGTTCACCGGAATCACACCTTGCACGGGGCTTGGTATAACCTCGATCCACATACCCGTCAAACATATAGACCCGTTGCCCCATTTCGTTGAGACCAGGTATCAGGGTGTGTGTCAACCACCAGGTCTTGCCGCATCCCGCGCCACCCGTCACCAGTAGGTTCCCATCGGAAACCGGGTTCCATGTCGCAACGCCATCATCGACCAATCCGATTGTGAGGCTTTTCACCATGCGCAGCTCACCTCCATCCAGATAAGCCCGCGCCCGTCCACAATCGATTTGAACTCGTTTATCCGCCAGCGGAGCGCGGCCGAATCGACCTTGAATGATTCAAGCCCGCCGTCGCGCAACGATTCGAACAACGCGTCGGCCTCGGCCCGGGTTCCGAACGGTTCCGGCCATGCGACCCATCGGCCGGGGTGGCATGGCAGCCAGCGTGCCAGCTCTTCGTATTCCTCCTCGTTCAATTTTCTGTCTCCTTATCCGCCGGATGCCGGATACCGGCCTCTCGATCCAACCTGTTGACAATGTCCTGCATGCCCGGGTGGTACCGTTCGATCAGGAGCAGTCCCCGATGATGGTCGTTGCGAATCGAAACCCATGTTGGGCAATAGTCCAAGAACTCGTCGGCCTGCTCGTTCAGCTTCAGCATCCCATTCCGACGTATGATCGTGTAGCCTTTCGAAGACACGGTGAATATGACCGGCTTGGACCATGGAAGACCGACCCCGAAAATCGAATCCATACAAACCTGCGCATTCCAGAATTCCGGGACCCCCGGAAGGTCTTCAGGCATCCAAAGCGCAACTATGACAAGAAGAAAAGCGCCTGAGGCTAAACCAATGCAGAGCGCGAGTGCGGAATTATCCGGATCCGCTTGGAAAGGCAATACCGCCAAACGCTTTTCCCAGAACGATGGGGGAATCCGTATGGACAGGATGATGACCCATATCTGGCCCAGTACAAACAGCAGGCGCGATACCGAACCGACGATTTCCGAACCGGACAGAGCTTGTATCAGCAATGCCATGACATCATATCTGACGATAACAAAATCGAGGACGAGCAGCGATAGCACTACTGCTGTAATCAGCGTATAAACGGCGATTCCGACAGCCCATTCCCCGATCGTCCGACCCCACAGCATGAACGCGGGGGCGATGGCAGCGCAGACGACTATCGTCAACGCGACGATATGGGGCGGATCAATTCCTTTTCTCATCATGTTTCTCATTCTTGTGGTCGCGGACGATGAGGATCATCCAACCGAAGCACGGGAGCATCCGGTATTCGCCGGACCGGGTCAACGCGGCCGCCAGGCGTTCCGCGCCGGGGCGGGTGGTCCATTCCCTTGAATCCTCGTCGTAGTCCTCGGCGATCCAGCCCTTCTTCAGCAGCCCGTAGTGAGCATGCTTCCACGCCCAGCTGACGATTGCGCCGAACAGATTGCCCGTCAGATACAGGAGCAGGATTCCCAGTATGATCGCGAACGGGGTGAGCACGCCCCACCAGTACCCGTCCATCAGAACCGCCCCAGCCGGTGCAGGGCTTCGGCGGCGTGGATGCGGGCCTGTTCGCCGCCCGCGCCCTCCGCGGCGTTGACGGCCGTCCCGTTCTCGTCCGGCGAGGCGAACATGGGTCGGCGCCGCTCCCTGTCCTCCAGCTCGTAATCGGTCGGATCGTGTTGGGCGGCGAGCCGGGCCAATTCCCTGACCTCCTCGCCGGACAGGATGATCTGCGCGGTGTCCAGGCCGTCGAGCAATTGGCTTATCGTCCAATCCCCCGTCGCGGGATCCCGCCACGCTTCGCACCATTCGCCCAGATATTCGAAATCCTCCGGCGGATGCATGTAGTCGAATGCCATGATCAGTTCCTTTCCGTGGGATCCGGGTCCGGATCCCATCCGCGTATGCGTGCGATGAGCCGGCAGACGCCGGCCGGCATGAGCAGTATGAAAAACGTGGCGGCGGCGGCCTGCGAGATGGCGGTCATGATGCGGATGCCGGACAGGAGCCGCAGCAGGAGCGCGCCGCCCAGGGTGGCGAGGGCGCCGAACGCCATGAGCAGGAGCGCCATGGCGAGGCCGGCGGCCAGCAGTCCCGGCTCCACGCCCGCCGCCGGCCGGGGCTCCCCCATGTGTCGGGATGATGCGCCGTGCCTCATCGTCGTCCGCCTTTCACATGCCGCCGGCGTCCGGGCTGTCCGATATAGGAGAGTGTCCATTCCCCGGCGTCCCGCGTACGGTCGAGTGAATTTTCAACGTTTGCGCTTTCGTTGTTCGTTGTCGTGTTTGGTGTCCGTCTTGTCGCCTGTTTCTTTTCCGGCGAAGGCGAGCACTATCGTGCAGATGAGGCACGTGATGAGGATGAGCGTGGTTCCTGGGTCGATTGCCATCAGGCTCGCTGTCCTGTTGTTTGATGTTTTCCGAGCATGATTGGTGCCTTCTACGAAAATTTTATGTGGACTAATTCAGTATAACAGGTATTGCCGATTCCGCGACATCACGGCTTCTCGCCAAAACGGGAGGCCGGACCCCTAGAATTGTCTCCGAACGACAATATGCCTGTTATACTGAATATGTCCACATAGAAGGAGAGTTCCAATGACCAACCAAAACAAGTCAGCCCAAGCCCGCCAACGACGCCGCAGCTCGGACGGACGATTCGCGGACGAAGACAAGCAGGACAGCCTCCCCTCCGACACAAAAATCCAACAGGTGGCCAGCCTCCTCACCGACGACACGGAGCCTGACTTCAACCAGCTGCTCACAGCCACCGGCGCATTCGACGACCCCTACGAGGCACGCCATATCGAATTCGACATGCCCGACGGATCCACCATCAACGGCTACGCCTTGGACGATGGGCGAATCGACCGCAACAAGGTGCCGTCCGGCTGGCACGCCTACTCCGTAATGGAAAGCGACGGCGACGAAGACGGGGAAACCACCCTGTCCATCGACCATGACGGGTACGTGAACCACAGGATGGACTTCATCACCACCGAAGACCTCAGCCAACGCATAGACAGCGGCCAACTGACCGAAATCCACGGCGACGACTGGGGCTTCACCGACAACGACCTCGTGGACGATCTCGCCGAAAAATCCGGGGATGACGACTTCGACCTCGACACTGAACTGGAGGAGAAACGCCACGACATGATGGATTCCGCCATCCGAGACCAGATCTTCTTCAAACCCGACGAGGAGAACATGACCGCATTGAAGGCGGCCGCATGGCAGACCATCAACCACGACGAGCAGAACAAGGGAGAATCCACGATCGGCGACCTGCGCATAGCCCCATCCATCAACCCCCACGACCTGCATCTGGAAGACATGAGCGAGGAACAGATCAAAGAGGCCCGCAAGTACGGTGGATGGGACCCCGACAAGCACAAGTACGTGCACTTCAACCAAGACGGCGACTTGGAAGGCCTCACCGAGAAACAGGCTGACAAGCTGATCTGGGACAACCGGCAGCGCATCCTACAAGCCGTCCGCGACGACGAGTCCGCGAACTTCAGCACCGTCAACCTGCTGCATAACTGTTTCAACCGTGAACGGCAGGTGCGTGAACACGACTATAGGACCCCGGACGACAACCGATAGAAAGAAGTGGCAAGAAATATGGCAAACGCCATCAATGATATGGAACGCAAACTCAACGAGAACGAGACCCACGCCGATCCGAACGCGAAGACCGAGGACATGAGGCAGCAGCCACCATCGGTCAAACCGGCTGGCCGTCGCCGTCACCCTGTGAAAAAGACCCCAACGGTCAAGGTCGAGGCAAAGACCGATGTGGAAGATAAGGAAAAGGAGAGCAATTCCCTGTCGCGTCCGTTCGCGTGCATGCTTCCCGCCACCGTCGAAGAGTTCCTGCACGCCGCGATGATCCAGATCATGCAGGGGCTGGGAATTTTCGCGCTCATCGTCACGTTTATCCTGATTGGTCAGACCGCTTTGGCGGCGCTGACGTTGCTAAGCCTCGTCGCATTCCTCGGCTGGCGTTTCGCCACCTATGATTGGGTTCCCGTCGAGACCTTGCGCCGTTCAGTCGAATCCCAGTACGGGATCGCGGTGCTGAGCGTCATCGACTCCGATGACGTGAACATTCCGGTACGTCTCGTCCATGAGGGGCACCGGTATGTGATTTGGTATGCGAACGGACTTAATAGCCGAGTGAACACGACCAATCTGATTCCTTCGCGAGGTCGCATTGTTTTGACCGACTCGAATTATGAGGTTTTGCCCGCGATGGAGGTTGCTGCGTGACCCGTACCCTGTTCGTCGGCGACCTGCATGCGAAAGCAGACCTGTTGCCGCTAATCACCCGAGTCGCCAGACGAGAGCATGCGGAACGCATCGTGCTATTGGGCGACATCTGCGATGACTGGAACGTGTCGAACAACGGGCTGGTCCGGTTCTTCGATACGTTTGCCGCATGGTATCGGCGTGAATCCCTTGAACGTGAGGTGGTGCCGCTGCTCGGCAATCATGATGTGCCGTACTTCCTTAAGCAGGGCTCCACTTCCTATGCCCGGGTGCGCGCTATGGCGTCCGGGTTCAAGCCGGGCGCGCACCGTAGGGTGCATGAGCTGATGCAGGATATTCCGTTCCATCTCGCGTGGACGGATGGGAATATCCTAGCCACGCATGCAGGTCTCACCCGTGCATGGGGCCGCAGACGGCTTGGCGTCGATTACATGAACAAGCCGGTTGGGGAGATTGCCGACCGTCTGAACCAGATGCTTCTTCACCCGACTTCAATGGTGGTACCCATGTTGGATATCGGCCCGGCGCGCGGCGGCGCAGGAACGCCTTCTCCCCTATGGTGTGATCGCAGCGAGTTCGCCAAGGACGGGGACATGCACCTGACTCAGGTGGTCGGGCATACGCCCGTACCGACCGTATTGCATGAGCATGATGCGTGGTTCTGCGACACTTTCTCCACGATGAGCAACGGTACTCCCATTGGCGACGGGTCTCTGCTCATGTATTCGGAGAGCGGATTCTATCCAGTGCCTCTTCTTGGCTGATTTGCTTTCGTCCGGCCTGCTTCCTTTTTTCAAGGCGCGATTAGAATCAAAGACAAACAACACTCGTCGAAAGAACACCAAAACATTGACGACATCCAGCCGAACAGCACAAGCGAAACACCGGAGACGCACCTCAGACGGACGATTCGCAGACGAACTCAACAGCTTCGGCTTCCCCGACGCGGCAACACTAAGCGCATACGAGCAACAGACCTCGCAGATCCCAGTACTCCAGCGCCTGCAAAAGCACGGCAAAATCACCCCACCACCAATCACGCTGCCGGACGGATGGACGGAAGCCGGAACAAAACATGACGGCAACGCCGACGGATATGGCAGCTACCATGAGGACACACGCCGTTTCACAGGCCCCGACAACAGCACCCTGACGGTCACGCACAGTTCGGGATTCGAAAAAAGATTTCGGCCTATACGACTACCAGACCGTCGAATACCAGTCCGGCAACGTCACCATCAAACGAATCATCCCACCCACCTCAAACCCTGACATCAACGAGCTGGAGGAAACAGGCCAACGGCTCGAACGGCATCGCGCGGAACTCAACGCACACGATTCCGGACGGTGGAGCGCTCCCATAACGCGGCTTACAGCATCCACCAGCGAGACAGGCTACACGTTCATCCTACCGGAATACGGGGAGCCGCCGAAGAAGCCGGTACTCCCATGGAACCGAGCCGCATGGGACAAGGCACGAAAGCAGGAAAAGAAAAACAGAAAGTCTGGTGTGGCTGAGATTCCGCCCCGTTGATCCGCTTCTCCTGCAATGCCGCGAACAGGCGCCCTGTCGCGCCGTTCCTGGACCGGCGGTTGAACCGCTGGCAGACGGTGACCCACTTGCCGTGGCACTCCGGCAGTTCCCTCCACGGGGCTCCCGTGCGGTACATCCACGGCAGGGCGTTGACGAACGTGTGGTTGTCGACCGCCACGTTGCAGCGCTGGCGCGGCAACGGATGTGTGATCCTCATGAACCGGTCAGGCGTGATGTCATACCTCGGCGTACGCATACGACAATCATCACGCAAAACTTAAATAGGGTAAACACACCCCTAGTTTTTTTTTGATATTCGCCGACCCGTTTCCTTTTTTTGGGGAGGCGGGTTTTGTCTTATCCTATTTGTCTGTTATACTGAATATGTCCACATAAAAAAGAAAGAGGAAGCCATGAAACGCTACACCATCAACTACGAGGAAACCTACTCAGGCACCTTCACCGTCGAGCTCAACGACGACTCCACCGAACAGGATGCCATCAACGAACTCCTCGACAACGCCTACGAATACCGGCTGGGCGAACAGGTCGAACTCAGCGACAGTGACGCGCAAGTCATCAAGACCGAAAATGTGGAGGGCTGACTGATGTCGGACGAACCCTGCACCGTCTACCCATTGTCGAACGGCTGGATTGTCATCGCGCCGAAGAACTGGAACTGACAAAATGAAAACACGCGACATCCTCAACACCGTCACCCGCATACTGCCGGACTGGCATGCATACAATGACCACCAATTCGGATGCATCACCGCATTCGACCCCCAAGCGGGATACGAGGTCACCGTCAACCTTCCCGACAGCGACACCATCCGCATCGTCCGCACGCGGTACGAGCTTGTCGAGGATAACACCGTCCTCGATACAGCCGACATGGGCGAGGAACGGGCATTGGACGAACTGGCCCGCCTGCTGGCCGCGCCCATGCCGCGCACCGACCGTCTCATGCGGTTGAAAGACAAGTTCGAGAAGACCGCCGAATGGTGCCGGGACACGCTTGGCGACGAACAGGAGGCGAAGGATGTGGAAGACATGGCCGAACACTACATGCATGTGTGCGAAGCCTGCAACAACAAATACTCCGCCCGACATGACCCGGTGTCCGTGTTCGAGGGGTGGCTGCTGGGCGAGGAACTCGGCACCCCGTATGAGACGCGCCGTCAGGCCGCGTCGCGCATGCTGTCCAACGTGCACCGACTGGACAAGGAGTGAACAATGCTGAAAATCGAGAAGACGCTGCAATCCATCCGCGACCTATTGGACAGGCTGGGCAAGGAAGGTGTGGAGTTCGCTCTGGTCGAATCGGAATACTCCGACTACGTAGCGGGCATCCGCAACCCTAACAAGGTGTACGTGTTCCTTGAATGCTCGATTCGTCCGAACGGCACCTTCGTCTGGCGGGATTACGACCATCATAAAGGAGTCTGCGACTTCGACGAATTCCGCGTGCGGATAATCACCCTCACAGCGAACAAATACCTCGACAAGGCGAAAGACAAGCGCAAACAGTGGGCGAGCCTGTGCGAAGGTACAGATACGCCAATGCCCGATTCGCTGTCCGTCACCGTATCCGACATGGAGAACAAGGCCAACCGTCTGAAAGCGTTGCTGGAACCCGACGACCCGCCACTGCTGGACGGGCGGGACATCGCAATCCTGAAAGACCTTAAACCGTATGGCGTGGTCAAACCGGCGGAGGAATCGCAACGACTACGGGAGCTGGGCGTGCTGGAACGCAGATACTACATCGACCAAGTGTTCGACGCGCTGACCGACAAGGGCGAGAAGGCGTTGGAATCCGCGTCGCACGTAGAACGGGCGGTTTAATGGCTTCACCGGCGGGCGGAAGAATAACGCCACTGCCGTCGAACGGGGACGCATGGAACTGACGAAAAGGAGACGAACATCATGAGGACAGCATCATTCCACACGACCGCCCGCAAGGCGATACTCGCCACACTGCAGCACGCCAACCGAGACGACCTGCGCATGTACGATACGCACGGCTGGCGTGCTCTCACCGACGAGGAACTCCAGCGGCTCGACCATGCGAAAACGTCGGACGTGTCGTATGCGGACGATTCGGACGACTACGGCATGTTCGACGGCACCTGGCGTGCGGACGTGGACTGCGGCCGCCCCATGCCCCATGCGAGCGAATACGGCGTGTGCGACATGGACATCGCATTCGACGGCAAGACCGTATGGGAGACGGTGTGCGCCGGACTTGACCTGTTAGGCAAGAAATGAAAAGGAACCATCACGAACGCGAACGAAACCTGCGAAGATTCAATCCACGGCCCGTACGAGCCGGATGACGTGGCTGACCACTGCGGCGGTTGCGGCATACCGTTATGTGAGGAGCATGCGAGGAAATGCCCCTGTTGCGGGCGCGTCAACTGCACGAACTGCGGCGAGATATGTGAGGCCTGCTGGCGTCTGGTATGCCGTGAGCACGCCAAGTGGAATCCCGAATACGCGCAATACGAATGCCCCACATGCTACGACCGTTGGGATTGCGGGGAAAGGTAGAGAGGACGATGAATCCGGTTGACGAACGCTTCGAGCATCGGCTGCTCGACCGGTTCCATTACGACGATCGGCAGGACGGCGACGGCTATGGTCCGGATTCGCCGCGCGTCGGCGACAAGGGTTGGATCATCTGGCAGACCGCGTTCAACGAGTTGGACCGTCCGTTCGAGATTGTGCGCGACGAGGGGCGCGGCCGCACCGGCCTGCCCCTGCTGCTGGTCGGCATGGAGGACAACTACGGCGACGACTGGCATATCCGCGAAAACGATGACAGCCAATACATGAGCCTGCTGGAAGCCGGACTGGACGGCGCGAGCCTGACGCTCATGGAACGCGCGCACGGCACTGCACGATGGCGGTCGGAGCGGGGCGAGTCGAAGCCGATCGAACTGACGGCGCCGGACGGGAAGCCGGCTGGCACCGTGTACGCCTACCAGTCCGAGCCCGACGAATGGCGGATATACGACAAGTATGGCGGGCGGTCGCTTGGCGGCGAACCGGGCGAAACCATCAAGGACGCGCTGCGCCACATCGGATACCAGTTGGAGGAATCATGAGTATCGAAACAAGCATCATATACACCACTTCGGATGACAAGCAGTTCAATTCCAGGCAGGAAGCGGAAACGCATGAGCAATGGCTGGCGGACGAACCGGAGGCGCGCGAGGCCGACAGGCAGCGCGGCTGGACCGACTACACACCGCCACAACCAGAATGGAAGCCGGAACCCAAACCGGCCACACCGGATATCACCGACCATGACGGACCGCGTTCGGTATCCGAAGCGGACTGGCTGGAATTCAATACGGAGGCCAACGATTACGGGGTGCCCGACCGTGCGGGCCTGCAATCCGTCATCGATGTGATAGGCGAACACTACCTGCATCTCGCCCGCGAATGGGGTTGGAACGACACCGAGGTGCGCGACGCCATGTATGTGGAGACGAAACAGAGAGGATGGTGCAGGGAATGAGCGTCGTCACGCCCGAGATTCGTTTCTTCGCAGACTGTCACTGGTTGATGGCCGACAACATCATTCTGCTCAGAATCACGCCGATGTTACCGTACGAATGGTCGAACCTGAGAAGACTGTTCGACTGCAAATCCACATTCGAAACACGAAGCGGACCGTTCGACTACTGGCGCATTCGCCTTGAATTCGACGGGAACCTGATCCACTGGACGGTTTCCGACGGCTGGTGGCATCCGAAAACAACGACCTTCGACACCGACTATGAGACGACCATGACGGTCCTGTTCGACGTCGGATACGACCAGTGGCGCAAGGACCGCGGCATCATGGACGAGGCCGACAAGGCCGTGAAACGGTTGAACGATTCAGGTATCCCCGCCACGCGCTCTTCGGATCCGGACTATCTGGTGTTCGAGGTCGGCGAAAGCGTGTTCCGTGCGCTATTGCCCGCCGATCCGACGCATGCGGCAAGTCGGCTGATCGAAGCGGTCAGAAATCGCGGGAAGATTCTCGATGGCTACCGGAAGACCGTCGCCGGTCTTGGCAGGGTCGAGGCATTGGAGGCGGATGACGTGTACTGGGATGACCTGTTCTCGAACGGCGACCCGGTCGAAACCGGCGCCGTCATATTCCAAAGCCAAGGTGCGGAAGACCATCCCATCAGTCTGGACCTGCTGATCATGTCAGACGGCACCTGGCAGCCGGACGGCTTCGACTCCGACAGGGAGGGCACGGCGGCCGACGTGCGCGGATACCTGAGCCAATGGACGGGGAACAATCGATGAAGAGCATCACGAAAGCCCAGTACGCCATGCTGTTTTTCGCCGTCGACAGGCTCAAGGAAGACTCGTGGTATACCGGCCCCTATGGTTTCGACGCGTTGAAGGAACGCGGCCTGGTCGATTTCGGGCAGCATGACCGGATCATCACCGACGAGGGCATTGCGTTCGTGAAACGTATGCTTGCCGACCCGGAGAGCATGCCGATGACCGCGAAACGGGCGATAGCCGAATATGATGTGCTGCGCGACGAATATGCGCACCTGTTCGAGCATGATCCGGACATGAGGGTCAGGGTGGCGATGTTCGGCATCCATGGTCTCGAACCGGTCGAACCGCCGACCGGCATCGACGGGTTCCGAACGGACACCATCTACGATTTCAAGGATCTGGACGTACTATCGGCGACCTTCGCGATCACGCACCTGTACTCCGGGTTCAACCCGAATCATCATGTGATCGTCCGGGCGCATGAATCGTATACGGATCCCCCAGCCCCGGTCATCGACAGCATCAACAACCGCCAGCTACGCCAGTCGGGCGGCACACGATATCTGAAAGTATCCAGAACCGTATTGGACAAGGAGAAGCAATGAGCGTCGAACGCATCATCGTAGAAACCAACGACGAGACCGGCAACAATCCGGTCGAATATGATTGGGAGTTCGACCCGGACGGCGTGTTCCGCATGACCGGTGACGGGGATATGCCCGCCGCCTTCGAGGAGTCCGCCGCCATCGTCGACGCGTTCAACCATGTCAACATGAGCATCGTGAGCGGGGAGCGGACACCGTTGAAGGACGGCGACCGCGCCTGGTTCACCCTGCTTGCCGTCACCCTCGCCACACTCATCCCGTTCGTGGAGGGGAAGGACGGCGACCGGGTGGAATTCATGATGGGCGATACGTCAAACGGCTTCAACATCAATATCACATCACCCGAATTCCTGGCCTGCTGCCGGTCCATGTGGGTCGGCGCGGACGTGTATCGCGCGTTCGGCCGATACCTGAACTTCCGATGGGACACGATCCGCGAGGCGTGGGTGGAGAACGGTTCCGGTCTCGCGTTCATCGGGGCGGACGGTCAGGTGGCGTACATGCTGGAGACCGCCATGTCGAAAGGCGACGGCATCCGTTTCGACCCTATGGAGGGCAGGGAGGACACCGTCCGACTGTTCCGGCTCCTGCTGGAAACCGCGAAATGCGCGGACATCCCGGTCCGATTCACAGGCGGATCAGGCAGTTTCCAACAAGACGAATAACGCACGAGATAACGACGATAGCATTCGTTCCGGTAAAACGGTAAAACGGAAGTCAGTAAAAGGTTTCGTTTCCTCTTGGAGGCATCGAACGTCACCGCTATCCCGCTTCAAGATTTAATGGCGATTCCTCCCCGCCTCTTGTGGGC
>OLNS01000050.1_pt1 | contig 98017 bp, 77 predicted proteins | sample 1673031 | NCBI WGS metagenome assembly OLNS01 (sample SAMEA3136748, study PRJEB25190) | human gut metagenome | biome: human gut; feature: human-associated habitat; material: faeces | place: Austria | collected 2013
GTAAAGTTAATGATGGAAGTTGAAGACGAAAATACGTGGTTTACCGAATGCTTACGACTATTTAAGGATATTCCTTGTTTCCTTGATGTAAATTTCAATTTTAGTTCCAATTTCTTGATTGCAAATCTATGTAACAATAAATAAAATAAACGATAAAAAATAATCAACAAAAGAAGAAAATTAAGCGATTTAAATGACGAGACAAACACTTTCTTAACGGACAAATTATAAGTTTATAAGACCAAAGCAATCTTTTATCAATTACCCAAAAACAGAAAAAAAATTCAAATGATAAAAAATTCGTCATAACACAAAAAAAATTCGTCTGATTATATCTACCAATAAGATTTTCAACAATAAGAACTGCTACTAGTATAGAGTTTATTGTATTTTTGCCAAAAAATTACGAGCCATGAGAAATTTCATCTTTCTATTTTTCCTTTTTTTCGGATGGTACCAATCCATCTCATCACATCCCCAATATACTTTTAAAAGACTAACTATGGCCAATGGTATGGTTAGCAATTATATTGTTGATATTATCCAAGATAAACAAGGGTATATATGGATGGCTTCCGAATCAGGACTTTGTAAATTTGATGGAAAAGACTTCACTATATATAACATAAACAATTCTGCAATAGGAAGCAACGCCTTAAATGTATTATATTACAATGAAGCGAATAACTCTGTTTGGGTGGGTACCCAACGAGACGGAATCAGTATTTTTGACTGTGAAAAACAAAAATTCATAGCCAATGGCGTTCCTGGAATGATTACTAAAGATATTACAGACTTAAGTCCTGCTGCCGATGGAGGAATCTGGATTACTCACTATCATTTAGGCATTGATTATTACAATAATAAGACAAAAAAAATTACTCATTACACTACCCAAAATATAGAAGGATTATCAGGAAACTTTTGGTGTGCAACTGATGATGGGAAAGGTCATCTCTATGTGGGACTTCATAAAGGGGGATTAGCCGTTATAGACATACAGAAAAGAACGGCAAAAGTTTATCAACACAATCCTGAAGATCCGCATAGTTTACCCAACAATACAGTTCGCTGTATATTCATTAGCCAAACCAATGCTATTTGGATTGGAACCGATAAAGGGCTGGCTTTATTCAATCCCCATAAAGAACAATTCATTAATTTTCAAAATCAGCAGGAAAACCCTAACTCTCTTTTATCCAATCAAATCAATGACATAGGTGAAAGCAAGGATGGCAGATTGTGGGTATGTGCCCACATGGGAGGAGTTAGTATACTCGACTTAAATGATAATGTGTTTACAAGTCCCGAAAATATGCATTTTCAAAACATACAAGTCACCAATGACTTACATGGCATATCATCTCCGAACGCCAAGTGTTTTCTACAAGATTCTTTCGGCAATATTTGGCTAGGGAATTATCGAGGAGGAGTGGATTTTCTCAGCTATAACCAACCTGTATTTCAAACATTAGCATATAATACCCTAAAAGATGGCGCTTTAACAGAAAAACAAGTATGGGGACTTACCATTGACAATGAATCACGCATCTGGCTGGGAGGAGAAAATGAAATCGCAATATTCAGTGCCAACATGAAACTTCAAAAAATTTTGTCTCTTGCTGGTAAAGCCAATCCACACACACATGCCTCTGTCATATTTAAAGATAAAAAAGGTATTATCTGGCTGGGACTATATAAAGATGGAATTCTAACTTGTGATCCACAGACAGAAAAAATTACCCGAATTGAACTAGAGGACAAGAGTGCTGATATTTGTTGTTTTTTTGAAGAAAACAATAAAATATGGATTGGTACCCAAAATGGATTGTACTCCTGGGAGAATGGGAAAATAATCGAAGAAAAAGAAATAAACAAACAACTCCCAGACATTATGATACACGGTATCCAACGGGACCGTCAAGGGAAATTATGGTTAGGTACATTCGGTAAAGGAGTTAATGTATTTTCTCCAGAAGGAAAAAGAATTATGCACTTCGATGCCTCCAATGGAATGGAGGCAAATGCAGTCAACTCATTGTATATGGATTCAAAAGGAAGACTATGGGTAGCTACACGTGCAGGCATCGTCCACATCAATGATACGAGTAACCCTAAACTTGAAATATACAATCACAAGCAAGGACTAATCGATGAAAATGTCAGAAGTATCATAGAAGACAAAAAAGGAAATATTTGGCTCAGTACTAACGGAGGTATTGCTCAATGGAAAAGCGAAAAAAAGAGATTTCTGAACTATACCTGGCACCAAGGAGTACCTAGAGGGGATTTCATGGATGGTTCTGTATGCAAAGATGGAAACGGCACCTTGTTTTTCGGCTCACAAAACGGAGCCTGTTACTTTAATCCTGAACACATTATAGAAAATACACAGATTGCTCCTGTAAAAATTACGGACATTAAAAGCTATAACTATTCAGATCCAAGTAGCAAAGGAGTAATTGTTCCAATTACAGATAACAAAGTGAACTTATCTTACCGAAGTAGTACTTTTACTATTTCTTTCAGTGTGATGGACTTCTCACAAACACCTCAAGTAGAATATGCTTACACTATGGAAGGATTGGGGAAAAACTGGTTTGAAATAAGCGATGAAAATCGGATTACATTCCGAAATCTGCAACCTGGAGAATATACATTTAAAGTAAAAGCAAAAATGAGAAATCAACCATGGGGTGAACAGTTTACTTCTCTCCAGATTACTATTGCTCCCCCTCTTTGGCTTACGTGGTACGCAAAACTGCTCTATACGATACTCATTGCCCTTATATTATTGGGTATCTTACGCTTCTATAAACGCAAACTAGCATTGGAAAGCCGTCTGAACCTGGAACATCACCAGCACGAAAATGATCAAAAGCTCAATAATGAACGGCTACGTTTCTATACTAATATCACACATGAATTGCGCACTCCTTTAACTCTAATTCTCGGACCATTAGAGGACTTGTTAGCCGATAAAACATTGTCCCCACGACAAGCCAATAAAATCAGTATCATCCGCGACAGTGCCAACCGATTGCTAAATCTTATTAATCAGATTTTGGAATTCAGAAAAACGGAAACGGAGAATAGAAAACTAAAGGTAGGCTATCATAACCTGGCACTATTAGTACAGGAAATAGGCATAAAATACAAGGAACTAAATCAGAACGCAGAAGTGAACATTCATATCCAAGTTGATACGCAGGATACGAAGCTTTACTATGACCATGAGATTATCACCATCATCATTGATAATCTGATGTCGAATGCTGTTAAATATACCCCTAAAGGTGATATAACACTCACTTTAGCCAGCAATGAAGAAAACGGAGTTAAATATACCACTATCAGTGTGGAAGATACCGGCCACGGAATCTCCAAGGAATCTTTAAACCATATCTTCGAACGATATTATCAAGGCAAAGGTAAATATCAGGCTTCAGGTTCAGGTATTGGTCTGGCACTGGTAAAATCCCTGGCAGATTTGCATCAGGCAACCATTGAAGTGGAAAGTGAAGTGGAAAAAGGAAGTAAGTTTACATTGAAACTACTTACAGAGAACACCTACCCTAATGCAGAACGCCAAGTTGTTAAAGAAGTCCACAAATCAGAAGACGATAGCACACAGACCTCCGCTGTAGAATCTGAAGATGGAAAGCCTATCATCCTGATTGTAGAAGATAATCGGGACATACGCGAATATGTACGAAGTTCATTTGAGGAAATGTATGAAGTACTGACTGCAGCAGATGGAAAAGAAGGATGGAATATTGCACAAAACCAAATTCCAAACATCATCATCAGTGACATCATGATGCCTGTAATGGATGGAATTGAACTATGCCGCCATATCAAAGAAGATATGCGTACAAGTCATATTCCTGTCATTTTGCTTACAGCCAAAGATACACTTCAGGACAAGGAAGAAGGATACGCTGCAGGAGCCGATTCCTTCATCACGAAACCGTTTAGTGCCCGTTTGCTAAACAGCCGTATCAATAATATTTTGGAAAACCGACGCAAAATAGCAGGGGTCATCACTTCCATACCCGAAACGGAAAGTGAACAGAAGAACATTGAGAATGAACGAAAGAACTTAAACAAACTAGACCAAGAGTTCTTGGATAAGGTAACTGCCATCATCGAGGAGAATCTAAGCATGGAAAAAATGGATGTAGCATTTATTGCCGATAAAATGTGCATGAGTCATTCTACTCTCTACCGAAAGATTAAAGGATTGACTGAGATGTCCGTCAATGAATATGTCCGGAAAATCAAAATGAAGAAAGGTATGGAACTCATCAACGAAGGAAAGTATTCGTTGGCTGAAATTTCTGATTTGACCGGTTTCAGTAGTGTAGCTTACTTCCGCCAATGCTTTAAAGATGAGTATGGAATGGCTCCCACTGAATATCTGAAGAGAAAACAAAACTAATTTTATCTCTATACACAATAAAACCATCAATGCCTGCCGAGAAATACTCTCAACAGGCATTGATGATTTTGATCATTTCTTATCAAAGAAATCGAGCGTCCAGCTATCCATCCATTCGATATATGGCACTCCATTTTCAAATTGTACAGGCAACCAAATATAACGGGCATCACTCGGATGCTTAGGCCGCCAGATATCTGCCATAAAGATAAAGGCGTCTTTCTTTCCCGGTACCGGAAGTACATACGTACTCTGTCCGCCAAAAGTAATCTCAGCTTTTACGCCACGACAAGGATTTGGATGTTGTGTCCAAGGTCCCCAGATGCTAGGAGCAGAGAACATGCGTGCCTCATTCGGATCCCATCCGGTACAGCCGGAAGTAATCATCCAGTATGTACCGTCACTCTTCTTGAATATGGCCGGAGCTTCATTGTGTCCGGCTGGAGCCATACGTACATACTTCCCTGTATGAGTCAGGTAATCATCGCTCAATTCTGCAATCTGTAGTGTCAGATTGTCTTCTGACGAGTAAATATGATAGGCTTTTCCATCTTCATCAACAAAAAGCTGCATATCACGTGCCATTTGTCCTCCTTGCAGATCGCGTTTCACAAATAAACCTTTGTGAATAGCTTCATACCACATTGGTGTCCACCATTCCTTATACTTCTCTGCATCCAATGTATCCAATATGGCACGTTGTGTATCGTCCATATCAAAAGGAAGTACTCCCGGATTAATACGTTCCGAACGAATATACTTGAACGGCCCGGTAGGAGAATCTGAGACGGCTACAGCCGAACGTGCTGCTGCATAGCCTTTTCCTTTCAATTCCAAATGGAACCACATGACAAACTTCTTCGTCTTTTCATTATAGATTACTTTTGGACGTTCCATTACACATCCCTGCACTATGTCACTGGTAGAATCATTCAACACAACAGGTAACACAGCTCCTTCATTGTTCCAGTCAGTCAGGTTCTTTGAAGAGTAACACATAATTCCCACCATAGCACTGCTGGTAGAGTCGGATTTATTCTCGCCATACCAGTAGTAAGTACCATCGTGATACAATATACCGCCTCCGTGGGCATTTACATGTACTCCCTGATTGTCAGGCCAGATTTCACCACTACGAATTTCTTTGGGAGGTTCGGCTGTACATGCCGCTAGCAAAAGAAAACAAAGCACACCCAAAAGACTAATTGATTTCAGTCTCATACATCAAATTTATTATATCTTTATTACAACAATTACGACTGAGATTCAGGAAGCAATCCGAAATAAGCCCCAGAATCTCAGTCGCAGTTCATTATCCCTTATTTACAAAACTATATAGTTTCTTAGAACAAATCCCATGTACGGATTTCATCTCTCCAATGATGATCTTTCGGGAAAGGCTTTTCTCCCCAAGCACGTACGCTGGTCCATTCCTGTGGCGCATCAGTCCAGAAAGGATGAGAAGCCGGAAGTCCTAAAGGCAAGAATGCCAGAGAGGTCATATACAAACTTCCGTTGTTGGTATACCAGTCGGCTACATTCGGCTGACGTCCGGTAAATCCGATAGTAAGGAAACCACCTTCATTAAAATTGTGGCCGCTGTCAAACATGCGTTTCATCACCGCAGTCAGTGCACAACGCACCTGAGCATTAGTCACTCCAGCAGGCAGTTCCTGATACCATGCCATCAGAGCCAAAGGTTGCATAGCTGCCATACGGTAAGGAATGGAACGACCGAATACAGGGAAAGTTCCTTCCGGAGAAATGAAACGCTCCAGAATCAGACTATATTTCTGGGCACGCTTCAATGCGCGGTCATAATACTTTCCATAATCTATCCGGCTACGTACTTTTGCATCCTTCATAGCCTGAAGGGTTTCAAGGTACATCGGATGGAACACGTAACTGCTGTAATAATCGAATGCAAAAGAAGGACCATCGGCATACCAGCCATCTCCCGTGTACCATTCTTCGACCTTACGGATGGCTGAATTCACACGGTATTCATCGAATGAAGCCTCTGCTTTTGCCAGAAAACTTTCAATGGTAGATGAAAACAACAGCCAGTTAGTATAAGGAGGATCGATACGACGTAACTGCTGGAATTCTTCTATATAACGCTTCTTAGTGGTTTCATCCAATGGTTTCCACAACTGATCGTAAGCACGAAGAAAACTTTCTGCCACGTAAGCACCATCCACCAGAGTCTGCCCCTCCTGTCTCCACAACAAATAGTCCGGACTTTGCGGGTCTACAGCATTCGCATAGCTCTTCAAAGCCATTTCACGAAGTTCCTTACGCATCTTTCCTTCTTCTGTATCATCATCCGGTAGCGTCAGCCAAGGAGCGATACCTGCCATCAAACGACCGAACGTTTCCATATAAGCCACCTTTTTGTTACGGCCATCCCATGTGGGACTAACTTCCAGCTGCATATTCTTCTGCAACTCTCCTTTTGCCATATTGCTCAATACCGGATAAGCCATCTGATAAGCCAGTTTGCACCAGTAAGCACGATCGGCACTTTGAGAAGCTTCCAAATAACGCACATACTCACAAGCTGCCAGCAAGAAGGCTCCTACGCCAAAATTAGCGGTAGACTTTGCATTAATTACCTGTCCGGGAATTGCTTTTTCACCGATAGGCTGTACATAACCTACCGTTCCATCTTTCTGAAGAGCTTTCTTTGACAAATAGTTCCATGCCTTCTGCACCACCGGCATATATATATCTTTTTCCAAATACCCATTGTTTATACCCCATAAGAATCCGTATGTAAACAAAGCTGTTCCACTGGTTTCCGGTCCCGGTGCAAATTCCGGATCCATCATACTGCGTGTCCAGTAACCTTCAGGCTGTTGGATAGCTGCGACGGCTTTTGCCATCTTCTGAAATTTATCCACAAAGAATTGATGATGCTTATATTCTTCCGGCAAGTCCTTCAACACTTTAGCCAGCCCGGCCAATACCCATGCATCACCTCTGGCCCAGAAATCCTTCTTACCGTTTACCGTCTTGTGTTTCGGATAAATATATTTTGCATCACGGTAATAAAGACTCTCTTCCTTATCGAACATGATGCTGTCAGAATACTGCAAATAAGCATACAGTTTATCCAGATACAACGTGTTATGAGTCACCTTGTAAAGTTTTGTCATTACCGGCATCGCCATATACAACGCATCACTCCACCACCAGTAGTCATTCTGCGAAGTGCCCATCTGATATTCCATGACCTCACGCGCACGCTTGATTTTCTTATCATCCGGAGCTAAATTGTACAAATCGGTATAAGTCTGGAAACAAATCTGGTAGTCACCAAAAAGAACATACTGATCCGATTCTCCATAAGAATATTTCCACTCCGCACGGTTATCACTCTTCGCCCCCTTCCACTGGTTATAGTTTGCCCAAGTTTCAGAATAAGCACGATAAGTCTCGTTTCCGGTCAGAAAATAGGCTTCCATATTACCCGTATGATATACAGCATTATCCCAAAATGAACGTACTTCCGGCGAATTTTCTGCCTGCCAATGCTGATTTACCTTATCAATCATTTTCCGAACCTCGGTCGCTTCGGAATCTTTGGCCCCAACCGACATCGGCAATACTCCGACAGCGCAGGCCAATACTAATTTAAATACCTGTTTCATAGTTTTATTTTGAGATTAATTTATTTCCAATACATACACAGGAGTTGCCTCGGAAGCCTTGACTTTTTCCCCGTCTCCCTGATGTGTTTCCTGCACAAATACATGCAGTTTCCGATGTGTTTTCCACAACTCCGTATCATAGCTGGGCTCCCAGGCATCTACAGAGAAATCGGTCAGGTCTTTCACCTGCCATTTACCCGACTTCACATCATCTGTATAAGCCATAGAAACCTTGCTGCCACGTTCTGCATCACGGAACACAAAATAAGCCTTACCTTTATCTACCGCAATACGTGGGCGTGAAATCGGAATCATTTTTGTACCTCCACCTTTTAAAGAGAACCCTTGCGAACGATTCATAATCTGACGGTTCTGCCATCCCTTCCCGTCGTTCCACACCAGCCTATATTGAGGGACCTCACTGTCTGCATCTCTCCAGTAGGTCACAATATAAGGATGTCCTTCCGCATCGGTACTCATACTCGTCTGGTTAATCAATTCACTGTTTTGAGGTATGCGACAAGCATATTCTGCATTATCCTTACAAATAGGCAAGGTATATTTCTCACCAGTTGATTTGTACCACGTCTTTCCCTCATCAGGAGAATATGCATAACAAAGGTCATGATTTGTTTCCACCATCCAGGTCTCACGCCATACCCATGACAAATGAATCACTCCTACCTTGTCCATATACAGTTGCCAGTAGGCATTTCGCTGATTTTCTCCGTCAATCAGCACATCTTGTACACGTGTCCACTTCCGGCTCTTCAAATCATAACGATTCAATACCAAATTACCTCTTCCTGAAGCTCCTGAACGGTATACAAACAACAAATCACCATCCGGCATCCGATAAAACTCCGGATACGTGACATCTTCTTCATCCTTACCGGTCATCGCTTCTTTTTCTCCCAGCGTCAAAGCACCGGGTGCCGTACTCTTGCAATAATTTAATTTGTTACCATGATGGTCAAAAGAAAGATGCAGATAACCGTCCCCATCTACCATCATACTGATGACATTGTGTGCATCGACTACATTTCCCTTATACTGACTGCGATGCAACGTCCATTCGGCACTCCCCAATGCACGTTTACCTACGGTCAAATATCCATCGGCATCGTAATAAGATATATATTGCACTCCCCCGTCCGTAACCAGCGAACTGTTACGGAATACAGTCGTATTGACGGAAGTTGAGCTATAGCCGTCACCCACCTTGACAAGGCGTTGTGCAGAAATTCCACCCCAAATAAGAAAACCAATTAAAAATAGCAAGATGCGCTTCATAGTTTATCTATTAAGTATCCTTTGCAAAAGTAAAATTTTCAGGTAAAAAAAGGTATAAAAATTTCGTCAAGGAGGGATAAAAAACGGGCAAGGAAAGCCGAATGGATAAAATCCTGCCCTTTTTGACCAAATCGTCACATATTTCTATTCAAATGTTTGAGATACGAATGAAAAAACAGTCCGTATTCAAAGCATCTACTTCAATACGGACTGTTCGCAAAAAAATAATATTTCTTACAGACAAGCTGGAAGTTCACTCAACTTCATACTATTGGAGCCCTTTATCAGCACGCAACAATGCTGAACAGGATGAGCAGCCAGCATAGCTTCTACCTCCTTCACGTTCTCATAATGTTCAAACGAAGCAGAGAGTCCGGCAAACTCCGACCCAACTAAAATCACGCGTTCAAACCGACATTCGTTCAGGAAGTCCACTACTTTCTGATGCTCTTCCCGACTCCCTTCACCCAGCTCTTTCATAGCACCCAGGATAGCTACCTTATGCTCAGCCTCCATCTGGCGGAAGTTTACCAGCGCCGCCATCATACTGGTTGGGTTGGCATTATACGCATCCACAATGAGTGTATTGGACTCTGTCTGAACCAGCTGTGAACGATTGTTCTGAGGCACATAAGAGGAAAGCGCATGACAGATTTGTGTATCTTCCACGCCGAAATAACGACCAATAGCAACCGCTGCCAGTGCATTATCCAGGTTATAGGCTCCTATCAGATGGGTCTTCACCTCGTGTGACGCACCTTCTGCTGTCCAGCCCAAATGCAGGAACGGAGAACAAGAAAGCACTTTTCCACTTACATCCAAACCTGAAGCCTGTCCGTAACGGACACAATTCAGTCCTTCTGCGATTTTATTCAGATGAGTATTCTCATTCTGAATGAAGATAGTAGCATTTCCTTTTTCCCGAAGATAGTCATACAGTTCTCCTTTGGTGCGGATGACTCCTTCAAAAGAACCGAATCCTTCCAGATGCGCCTTTCCCACATTGGTAATGATACCGCAATCAGGCTCAGCAATGTGAACCAGCGTCTTGATTTCACCCGGATGATTGGCTCCCATTTCAATGACAGCTATCTCATGTTCCGGTCTCAGGCGCAACAAGGTCAAGGGCACGCCAATATGGTTATTGAAATTTCCCTGTGTATAGAGCACATTGAATTTCTCTTTCAATACGGCCGCAATCAGTTCCTTCGTAGTGGTTTTCCCGTTGGTACCAGTTACTCCCACCATGCGAGTCCCCAACTTACGACGATGGTAATTGGCCAGCTGCTGTAACGTCTGAAGGCAATTTTCCACCAGCAAGATACGCGGATTCTCCGGTGATGCATATTGTGGTTCATCGACCACAGCATAACGGCATCCCTGTGCCAGCGACTGTGCAGCAAACGCATTGCCATTAAATGTTTCTCCTTTCAGGGCCAGAAACATAGAACCCTCCGGACAATGACGGCTGTCGGTCGTCAGTCCGTTACACTCCGTAAACCGGCTGTATAGTTCTTCAATATCCATATTCTTATTGTTCTGAGAAGCGCTTTGCCTGCTCTTCAATCAATGCCGCATCTTCAAAATAGTTGATTTTCATGGCACGGCGCACTTCATCCATGGTCTGAGCGGCAGCTTCACGAGCCACTTCACAACCTTTTTTCAACATATCATATACGGCAGGAATATCTTTTTCAAATTCCTTACGACGTGTACGGATTGGTTCCAACACCTCTTCCATCACAGCTCCCAGGAACTTCTTCACCTTCATATCACCCAATCCACCGCGAGTGTAATGTGCTTTCAGCTCGTCCAGGTTAGCATATTCCGGCAAATAGCGTCCGAAATGTTCTGTCTGACAGAAAGCATCCAGGTAAGTGAACACACAGTTACCTTCCAGTTTGCCCGGATCGCTGACTTTGATATGTGTCGGGTCAGTGTACATGCTCTTCACCTTCTTCAATACCTCATCTGCCGAATCAGACAAATAGATACAGTTTCCCAGCGACTTACTCATCTTAGCCTTTCCGTCCGTACCCGGCAAACGCAGACATGCCGCATTATCCGGAAGAAGGATTTCCGGTTCTACCAGTGTTTCGCCATAGATATGGTTGAAACGGCGTACAATCTCACGTGTCTGTTCAATCATCGGTTCCTGGTCTTCTCCCACCGGAACAGTAGTAGCCTTGAATGCTGCAATATCGGCAGCCTGGCTGATAGGATAAGTAAAGAAACCTACCGGAATACTTGTTTCGAAGTTACGCATCTGGATTTCAGTCTTCACCGTAGGATTACGCTGCAAGCGCGATACGGTTACCAAATCCATAAAATAGAAGCTCAATTCATAGAGTTCCGGAATCTGCGACTGAATAAAGATGGTTGACTTTGCAGGATCAAGTCCGGCAGCCAAGTAATCCAAAGCCACTTCAATCACGTTCTGACGTACTTTCTCCGGGTTCTCAATGTTATCCGTCAAAGCCTGTCCGTCGGCTTCGAACACAAATATCTTATCATACAAACCCGAATTCTGCAATTCCACACGTCGGCGCAACGAACCTACATAGTGGCCGATATGTAATTTTCCGGTCGGACGGTCACCGGTCAAAATAATCTTTTCCTTTTTCATAATATAAGCTATTGTTCATTTTTAAATTGCAGCAAAGATAGCGAAAGGTGAGTGGAGAGACAAGCGAAAAACATAGTTTTTCAGATAGTCCCTTCCGAACCGCATCCTATCTTATCTAAAGATGTATAAATCTTTTGTTTTCTTCAAAATAAATCGTTTCTTTGCAAGAGGTCTCTGTAGACAAGACAACTGTCAGACAAAAACAACCTTTTGAAGAAACCACAACAAATTATCTATAACCATGAAGAAAGAACTCAAAAAAGTCCTGGTTCTCGGATCAGGCGCACTGAAAATCGGGCAAGCCGGAGAATTCGACTACTCAGGTTCACAAGCACTGAAAGCCTTACGCGAAGAAGGCATCCGCTCGGTACTTATCAACCCTAATATTGCTACTATTCAGACTTCGGAAGGAATTGCCGACCAAGTATATTTCCTGCCCGTTACACCTTATTTTGTAACTGAAATTATTAAGAAAGAACATCCGGACGGCATTCTGCTGGCCTTTGGAGGACAAACGGCCCTGAACTGCGGTACGGAACTTTACCAGAAAGGTATATTGAAAGAATACGGCGTGGAAGTGTTAGGAACTTCCGTAGACGCCATTATGTATACAGAAGACCGCGACCTCTTTGTCAAGAAGTTGAACGAGAAATCTCTGAAAACTCCGGTCAGCCGTGCGGTAGAAAACATGAAAGACGCACTGGAAGCAGCACGTACCATCGGCTATCCGGTGATGATCCGTTCGGCTTACGCATTAGGAGGATTGGGAAGCGGTATCTGCCCCGATGAAGAAAAATTCATCGAACTGGCTGAAAGTGCCTTTACCTTCTCTCCACAGATTCTGGTGGAAGAATCACTGAAAGGCTGGAAAGAAATTGAATTCGAAGTGATTCGCGATGCCAACGACCACTGTTTCACCGTGGCCAGCATGGAAAACTTCGACCCGCTGGGTATTCATACCGGTGAATCTATCGTAGTGGCTCCTACCTGCTCACTAAGCGAAGAACAGGTAACCATGTTGCAGGATTTGTCCAAACAATGTATCCGTCATTTGAACATTGTGGGTGAATGTAACATTCAGTATGCGTTCAATGCCGAAACCAACGATTATCGTATCATTGAAGTAAATGCCCGCCTGAGCCGTTCTTCTGCACTGGCTTCCAAAGCAACCGGTTATCCGTTGGCTTTCGTTGCTGCCAAGATTGCCTTGGGCTATACCTTGGATGAAATCGGAGAAATGGGTACACCGAACTCTGCTTACGTAGCTCCGCAACTGGATTACCTGATTTGTAAGATTCCGCGTTGGGACCTCAACAAGTTTGCCGGAGTTTCTCACCGCATCGGTTCAAGCATGAAGTCTGTGGGTGAAATCATGTCTATCGGACGCACATTTGAAGAAATCATCCAGAAAGGTCTTCGTATGATTGGACAGGGTATGCACGGATTTGTAGGCAATGACCATACCCGCTTCACCAACCTGGATGATGAACTGGCCAATCCGACTGACTTGCGTATCTTTGCCATTGCACAGGCACTGGAAGAAGGTTACTCTATCGAACGAATCTATGAACTGACCAAAATTGACCCGTGGTTTATCGGCAAACTGAAAAATATTGTAGACTACAAACATAAACTGTCAACCTACAACTCGCTTGAAGAACTTCCGGCAGAGGTACTTCGTGAAGCAAAAGTGATGGGATTCTCTGACTTCCAGATTGCCCGCTTCGTACTGAAGCCTCAGCAGGGTAACATGGAAAAGGAAAATCTGGCCGTTCGTTCTTACCGTAAGAAATTAGGTATCCTTCCGGCCGTGAAACGCATCAATACCGTAGCTTCCGAACATCCGGAACTGACCAACTACTTGTACATGACGTATGCCGTAGAAGGATACGATGTGAATTATTACAAGAATGAAAAGTCAGTCATCGTGCTGGGTTCAGGAGCTTACCGCATCGGTTCATCTGTGGAATTTGACTGGTGTTCGGTAAATGCCATCCAGACAGCCCGCAAGTTAGGCTACAAGTCTATCATGATTAACTACAACCCGGAAACAGTTTCTACTGACTACGACGTGTGCGACCGCTTGTACTTCGACGAATTGTCATTCGAACGCGTACTCGACGTGATTGATTTGGAACAGCCGCGCGGCATCATCGTTTCTGTAGGTGGTCAGATTCCGAACAACCTGGCCATGAAACTTTACCGTCAGGCTGTACCGATACTCGGAACTTCTCCGATTTCTATTGACCGTGCTGAAAACCGCAACAAGTTCTCAGCCATGCTTGACCAGTTGGGCATCGACCAGCCGGCTTGGCAGGAACTGACCAGCCTGGACGATGTGAAAGACTTTGTCAAGAAAGTGGGTTATCCGGTACTGGTTCGTCCGTCATACGTACTGAGTGGTGCAGCCATGAACGTATGCTACGACCAGGAAGAACTGGAACGCTTCCTGCAAATGGCCAGCGAAGTATCAAAAGAATACCCGGTAGTTGTATCACAATTCATGCAGGAAACCAAGGAAATAGAATTCGATGCTGTGGCACAGAACGGTGAAATCGTGGAATATGCCATTTCAGAACACATCGAATTTGCCGGTGTACACTCTGGTGATGCGACACTTGTCTTCCCGGCACAGCACATCTATTTTGCTACTGCCCGCCAGATTAAGAAAATCAGCCGCAAGATTGCCAAAGAACTCAATATCTCCGGTCCGTTCAACATCCAGTTCCTGGCTAAGAACAACGATGTGAAGGTAATCGAATGTAACCTGCGTGCTTCACGTAGCTTCCCGTTTGTATCAAAAGTATTGAAGCGCAACTTTATCGAAACGGCTACCCGCATCATGCTGGATGCTCCTTACGTACGTCCTGACAAGCTGGCGTTCGACATTGACTGGATTGGGGTAAAAGCTTCTCAGTTCTCATTCGCCCGTCTGCAGAATGCCGACCCGGTACTGGGAGTAGACATGTCATCTACCGGTGAAGTAGGTTGCTTGGGAGACGACTTCGATGAAGCATTGCTGAATGCCTTGATTGCAACCGGCTACAAGATTCCGAAACAGTCCGTTCTGTTCTCTTCCGGCGCTACCAAGTCGAAAGTCGATTTGCTGGATGCCAGCCAGATGCTTCACCAGAAAGGATACAACATCTATGCTACAGCTGGTACGGCTGCCTTCCTGAACTCTCACGGCATCACCACTACTCCAGTATTCTGGCCAGATGAACGTCCGAATGCAGAAAACAATGTGATGAAGATGATTGCGGAACATAAGTTCGACTTGATTGTCAACATCCCCAAAAACCACACCAAACGGGAATTGACCAACGGTTACCGCATCCGTCGTGGTGCCATCGACCACAACATTCCGTTGATTACCAACGCCCGTCTGGCCAAAGCGTTCATCGAAGCATTCTGCCACATGAACCAGAATGAAATCCAGATCAAGAGCTGGCAGGAATATAAATAAGGTATACCAAAGGTAGAAAATAAGAACGTCAAAGCGCTTGGAACAAAACGCTTTGACGTTTAAATTAAAACGCAAGTGCGTTTGAAGTAAAATGCACTTGCGTTTCAACTAAAACGTCCTTGCGTTTTCCCTTAAACGCAAGGACGTTTTTTCATATACCTTTTTCTTATTTCAAAGCGGCTTCTATATCAGCCATAAGTTCTTGAAACTCAGATTTTGTATAACCTATTGAGGCATGAATCAGCTTACCGTCTTTCCCGAACAGATACGCTCTAGGGATTGTCTGGTCGGCAAAAAGAGAGAAGACCTCCCGTTTAGGATCCGGATAGAGCGGGAAACTGAACTTCTTCCGTTCATTGTATTTTTTCAGTTCTACATCCGTATGCTCCCGGCCGATAACTAACAACTTGAAGTCCTTATTATCCTTGTATTTCGGCCACAAGGTCTTCTGAACTTCTGCCAGTTCTATCTGACAAGGACCGCACCATGTAGCAAACAAACTGACCAACACTACCTTTCCTTTCAAATCGGCAGGTGTCACTTTACCATATATCTCCGAACTCAGGGTAATGGCAGGCATGGCATCACCCAAACTGATTTTTTCTTTCCCGGTGTCTTGTGCAGAAGCAGCCAGTACGCCCATCCAAATCAGACACAAAAGGCTCCAAATCCGTAAATTTTTCATTGTTCTTTCCTTTCTATAAAATGTTAAACCCTGACAAATATACCGTAAACCGCTGGAAAATCCGCCAAGGAGTCTATCTTTGTAAATAGTTTTAACGAAAAACAAGAGCGCGTATGATGACATTTATCTCGTGTGCCAAGACCATGACCGCACGTAGCAAAACTCCATATCCAGAAACTAGTACCCCTCATTTTTTAAAAGAGGCCCGCGAAAACGCCTTGTACATGACCCAGTTTACTACCGAAGAACTGGCCCAGATGCTGAAAGTGAATCCGAAGTTAGCAGCCGAAAATTACCTGCGCTACCACGAGTTTCTTTCACCGGAGACTCCTGCCCTGCCGGCTCTTCTGGCCTACACAGGCATCGTGTTCAAGCGCATCCATCCGGCAGACTTTACCGCAGAAGACTTCCGGTATGCCCAGCAACATTTGTTGATTACCTCTTTCTTATACGGATTGCTCCGCCCGCTGGACAGTATTCAGAATTACCGCTTGGAAGGCAATGTACGCTTACCGGAACACGAGCGGAAAACCATGTTTGAATACTGGCGTCCTTTACTGACAGACTATTTCATTGATGCCATCCGGCAACAAGGAGGCATTCTTGTCAACCTGGCCAGCGGTGAAATGAAAGATTTGTTTGACTGGGAAAAAGTCTGTCGGGAAGTACAGGTCGTTACGCCCGAGTTCTACACACTGAAAAACGGGAAACCTACCACGGTAGTTATCTATGCCAAGATGTGTCGGGGCGAAATGACCCGCTTCATCCTGAAAAACCGGATAACACATCCGGAACAACTGAAAGAGTTTGAGTGGGAAGGCTTTTCCTATCACGGAGAAGAAGACGGAAAAATGCATTTCATTCTCCAATAAAAAAGAAGCGGTCTGCCGAGCCTTTTCTCCCGACAGACCGCCATCAATCAAATGAAATCTATTTCTTATTCTTCAGCACCGTTACATTCAATATCCGTAGCCAAAGTTACGTAGTTCAATACGGAAGTGCCGTCTACCAATGCCTTTTCTGTTTCTGTAGTTTCAGTTGTCAAGCATTTTCCTTTACCAGAAATCAGGGCATTGTACATCTTCACTTGTGTACCGGCACGCAAGCGAACACCCTGCTTCTCACCACCGTTACCAATCAAGGTCAGGTTAGCCAAAGTAGGACAAGCTACCGGATCGGCAGCAAAGTTCTTGCCGTTGTTATCGCATTCCATCAAACAGTCACAATCAAATCCGAGTGTTTCTTCCGCTTCCTGATAAGCCACCAGGAACTGGCCGCGTCCGTTCCATCCTTCAGTCCAGTCGTAAGAGTCATCGCTACAGTTGGTAACCACCATGTGCTTCACGTCAACGCTACCACCGAAAAATTCAAAGCCATCGTCAGAACCGTTATAAGCCTGCAGGTATTCCACTGTAGTGCCGTTACCTACACCATAGAAAGAAACACCGTTTGCTTCGTGTTCAGAATCCAATGCATATCCCGTATTTTCCAGACGAATATATTTCAGTGTACCAGAGTTATCATTGTCAGCAGAACCTCCATAAGCTGCATCACCGATTTCTGATTTACCGGTACCACCTTCTGCATTGGTATGAGCTTTACCGCAGATGTGCAAACCGCCCCATGCACCAGATTCCTTTTTATCTGAAGTCATGATGATCGGATTTTCTTTTGTTCCTACAGCCTCAATCTTAGCACCCTGCTGCACCAAGATATAATCTACTGACTCATCGTTAGTCATGGCAACAATTTTCACACCTTCTTCAATAGTCAGTGTAGCGCCAGTCTTCACAATATATTCACCGCTAAGTGCATATACTTTATTCTTCAATAAAGTCTTATTGGCAGTCAGTTCACCTTGCAGAATTTCTTCAGCATTGGCACTTGTTTCATCACCGTTGCCGCTTGTACGAATCCATCCGGCTGTCCAGTCATTATTAGCAGGGACAGCACCACGATATGCAGCTGCTTCGAAGAAATTATCTACCTTCGTCATGTCGGCTCCACCGTCAATCGTACCGACAAATTTGTTTGTAAATGTATTGCTGAAATTGTAATTAATTGCATTGTTGTTTGCTGCAGCCAAGAACAACTCTGAAGAATACGCATCTGCAACAGGAGGTTCCGGATTCGGAGTGTTGTCATCTTCACTACAAGCAGTACACAAAGTCATAGCTGCGATTGCGGCCATCGACATAAATTTCAAGTTCATTGTTTTCATACTTTTCTCGTTAATAAAAAGTTTAGAATAGTGTTCAATTTTTTTCTTTTATGAATTTTTATAATGTATAGCTAAACCCTAATTCAAAGGTAGTTCCTCTTCCGTAGCGTTCCACTTCCAGCTTTCTGCCGTCTTTCACTTCCTGCTTGAACACGATGTCCTGGTTCAGCAAGTCGGTCATCTGCAACTTAAAGTTCCAGTGGTCATTCAGTTTGTAAGTGGCTACGAAATCCAGCGTATGCAAGTCTTCCTGTTTCACGTCGCCCAATCCGGAAATACCTACCGCATGAATGCGTGGTCCTTGCAGGTTATAGAGCAGCGTAGCAGTCAGTTGTGTATCATTTTTAAACTTAGGAGCATAGCTGATATCCGCATTCACCAGGTAAGGAGAAGCTCCCTGCAGGGAACGCTGTGCGTTGGTATAGGCTCCACCTTCCGGCAATTGTACGTTGGTGTACATGTAAGAAGCGTTGGCTCCTACGCGGAAGTCGCGGAACAGTTCTCTGCGGAATTCCACTTCCACTCCGGCAGCCACACCTGTATCTGCATTCTGGAAAGAGTGAACAGCCGCACCACCCGACAAGGTCTGTGTACGTTCAATCGGGTCTTCCAGGATTTTCGCATAACCCGTAATAGAGAACATATTGTTACTGTTCTGCTGGTCGAAGCGTTCGTAACGCAGGTCAATATTGTAGTTATATCCGTTCTTCAATTCTGCATTACCTCGAATCATGGCTGCTCCATACGATTCCTGATAGAGGAAAGGAGCCATTTCAATGAATGACGGACGGGTTACCGTACGTGAGAACGAGAAGCGCAGGCTATTGGCATCGTTCACGGTATATTTCAAGTTCATGGCCGGGAAGAAGTCATGGCAGTTCACCTCATTCCGTTTGGCTTCACCTCCGTCAGTCGCATAATTTACCCACTGGTGACTGTATTCATAACGCACTCCGATGTTCACTAAGAAATTGGCTGTCGGATAATATTCCGCGTCAATAAATCCGGCATAGATGGAGTGTCCGGCATCATACTGGTCTTTCGGCTGCTGGTCACGGATTATAGCAATGTCTCCATTGGCAATATGGTCATAGTCCATAAAGCCGGAAGTCTGGTAAATATCCTCTATTTCAGGATTGAAACGGCTTACATCATAGTAGAAACGGGTAGAACGGAACGTACGGCTCTTGTCTTTGTAAGTAGCTCCCATGCGTATCAGGTTATTGTCTCCATAGCGATAAGAGCTTCGCAAATCGCCCACCCATTCTTCTTCATTCAGCGAGCCGAAATAACGCATGTTCTCCTGCTTGTTCAGATCGAACAGTTCCAGAGAGTTTCCAGCCTTTTCAAACATCACCTGTCTGCGGTCAGGCTCTTCGCTGGAAGTCTTGCTATAAGAACCGCTCCAGTTCAAATCCCACTGCTGTCCAAACTCATGGTGTCCGTTTAACTGATGATTTTGAAGGGTATAAATATGAGTTACAGAGTTGTTACCTATCAGTTCATTGTCTTCATAGTCTTCTCCTTGTCGCAACATGTAGGTATTCTCCGCGTTACGTGCATAGAAGAAGGTGTACCCAATACGGTCGGTCTCTCTAAGTGTATAAGCCAGGTTACCAAGTCCTGCCAGTTTCAGCTCCTGACGGTAACTGTCGTAATTAAACTGGTCGAGAGTCGTACCTCCGGCTTCAAGTGTGCGATAAAAAGCATCTTTTGTGGTTTCATTGGTATTGCTTGCACTCAATGCGGCCAACAGACTCAGATTCTGTCCATTCACATCCCAGTTCTTTCCACCGGCTATATTACCTCCAAATTCCGGAAGACTTGTACTCTTATTCACATCGAAAGTTGTATGAAAAGGATTTTCCTTCGTAATGGCAGTAGAGAAGTCCGCCTTAGGCATGTCAATGTATTTCTGATTAATGCCCGGATTACGGAACAAGGAGTATTGCTGATCCATTTTATAGAAATCCTGGAAAATTGTATTAAACCGACCTCCTGTATTGAAACCGATGGAGAAAAAGTCTTTTCCGGTATTTTCTTTGGTACTGATGTCGATATGTGCTCCTGAATAATCTGCGAATGTTCCTGCTTCATATACCTTACTCACCGTAATGTTTCGTACCGTACTTGAAGGAAACAAATCCAATGGAATCAGTTTGTTATCCGGATTCGGAGAAGCAATCGGCAGTCCGTTCAAGGTAGTCGTACTATAACGGTCGCCCAATCCGCGCACAATCAACTGTCCTGCACTGGCAATCGAGATACCGGTTATTTTCTTCACGCCTTCCTGTACATTACTGATGCCTTTCACGCTCATTTCTTTTGCCCCAAGGTTTTCAATAGCTACAGTGGCTTTCTGGCGTTCCATGCTCAACGCACGTTCCCCTTCCAGGTTTTTACGTGCAACAACGGAGACTTCACTCAAGGCTTGTGCATCGCTTTCCATCTCAAAGTTCAGCACCACATCTTTGCCTTTTGCTTTTACAGCCCCAGCCTTAATGTCGGTGTATCCCACGTATTTCACCACAAGGTCATATACTCCACCGGGGACATCCAAAATATAATTTCCGTCAAGATCGGCTACAGCCCCTACTGTACTTCCAAGCACTTGTACGGTAGCTCCCGTCAATGGTTCTTTAGTCTGCTTGTCTACAATGGTACCTTTTATAGTCTCTGCTACCATCGGCATAGTAGAACAAGCTAAGAAACCTGAAACAAAAACAATCTCCTTAAAACCTAATCTCATAATCTATTCATGCATTTCTTTTTTCCGTTGCAAAGATGGGGTGTTTATGTTACAGCAGAACTTCATGGGATATACATTTCATTAACACGAAGATTACGTTTGTATTTCTGATTTGAGAAATCAAAAGAATACTTTATATCTTCTTTTTCTCACCCAATTATATAAGGTATAATCATAGTTTTTCCTATTTTTGTACAGACCAAAATAAATAAGATTATGTATCCTTTGAAATTCAAACCTATTTTAAAATCGACCCTTTGGGGAGGAGAGCGTATTATTCCTTTTAAACAACTGGACTGTCAGCAGGAACAAGTGGGCGAAAGCTGGGAAATCTCAGATGTACCGGGCGACGAATCTGTAGTAGCAGAAGGTGCAGATGCCGGCAAGAACCTGACTCAGCTGATGGAAGAATATAAAGGAAAGCTGGTAGGAGAAGAAAACTACAAGCGATTCCAGGGCAAGTTCCCTTTGCTTATCAAATTTATTGACGCCAAGCAGGATTTGTCTATTCAGGTACACCCTGACGATGAACTGGCCATGAAGCGCCACCAGTCTATGGGTAAAACAGAAATGTGGTATATCATCGACAATACTGGCGGACAGGCACACCTGTATTCTGGTCTGAAAAAACAGATTACTCCGCAGGAATATGCCGACATGATTGAAAACAATACAATTTGTGATGCCCTCGACAAATATGACGTACAGCCGGGTGATGTATTCTTCTTGCCGGCAGGACGTATCCACAGCATCGGAGCCGGATGTTTCCTGGCAGAAATACAGCAGACTTCCAACATCACGTACCGTATTTATGACTTCAACCGCAGAGACAAGAACGGTAACTTGCGTGAACTGCATACGGAACTTTCAAAAGATGCCATCGACTATACCGTATCTGATGATTATCGTACGCACTATGAACCGCGTAAAGACGAACCGGTGGAACTGGTAAGCTGTCCGTACTTCACTACTTCTGTTTATAACCTGACAGAAACCATGAACATGGACTATAGCGAACTGGATTCGTTTGTTATTTACATCTGCATGAAGGGAGCCTGCACCGTTACTGACAACGAAGGCAACCGCATCAGCGTAAAAGCAGGTGAATCAGTATTGTTCCCGGCTACTACCCAGAACCTGGAAGTTGTACCGGAAGGAGAAGTATCTTTCCTGGAAACTTACGTATAATCTGATTTGATTTATACTTATTGCTGAGTCCTTTTCTTTTGTCCTGTTTCAGGCAGAGAAAGGGACTCAGTCATTTTTTACAAAAGCATTAGGTGATACGCCCGTAATCTGGCGGAACACACGATTAAAATGATTGGGAGTGGCAAAACCTACTTCGTATGCAATCTGTTGCATGGTCCTTCCCCCATCGGCAAAAAGTTCGATAGCCCGCATGATTCTCAGATTGTTCACATAATAGCTGAAACGTATGCCCGACTCATTGAACAAACGGCTCAGGTTGCGCACAGAGAATCCGAAACGAGCAGCCAGTTGCGGCATCTTCAAATTCTCATGCAAATGCTCCTGCAGATAAGCCAGAATAGGATGCAAACGTGCATCATTGGGAATGGCCAGCATCTTCAACAATAAGCCCATATCCTGGCTGATGGAGGGCAGCAGTTTGAAAAAGCTAAGTGCAAAGGCATACAAATCGGGAGAATCAGCCTGTTCTATCTCCGTCCCCTTGGAAGCAATAAATTTCAAGTTCTCTGCAATGAAGGAGTTGGTATGATAAATGGAGAATTCTTTTCAAGGCGGTATCCTTCTCATCCGCATCCAGCGACAGATAGAAAATAACCAGTGACACCTGCCGGTTCTTACTGGATAACTCATGCTCCGTACAGCCGGGTATCCAGGCGATGTGCTTCTCTGGTACAAAATAGCTTGTGGAACCTATCTGCACATGCAACGTGCCGGAAAGGGTATAGATAATCTGGCACTTTTCATGTGCATGACCCGGCAGTTTAATTTCTTCCCATCCGGTTTTCTTGATGCGGATGGTCTCCTTACTCGTCTGCTTTATCAGCGAAATATAGCTTTCCTGTTCCTGATTCATTCTCTGAGGATGGCTTAAAATGGTAATCTTTTTGCATAAACCGCAAATTCAGCCTAAAAATAATGGTTTAATTTTGCACAGCCAAATAAAATGGCTAAAGGTATTTTCAACACAAAAAGAATAATGGGTAAAAGATTAGTTTCAACTATTGGAGTTCTTTCCTTTTTTATTTACACAGCCACCGCACAAGAACAGGTGATGACCATTGAGGACTTGTTTCAACTGGCTGACCAAAACAGCAAAAGTATTCAGCTTCATTCGCTGGCCATTGATGAAACGACACAGGCAGTAGAAGTGGCTAAAAATGCCAAACTTCCCTCCATCCGGGCACAAGTGGACCTCAACTACATTGGCGACGGCTGCATGACAGACCGGGATTTCAGCAACGGCATACATGCCGACATGCCGCATTTCGGCAATTCTTTTGTACTCAAGGCCTCACAGACTATCTACGCCGGAGGAAGTATCAATGCCAATATCCAGAAAGCGAAACTGCAACAACAACTGGCACAACAGACTTATCAAAACAACCAGCAGAACTTGATTCGTTCGGAACGCAGACCTCACATCAGTCTGACAGCTACCAATGAATTTAACGGACCGATTCTAGTAGAAGTCCCGCCATTGAACAACAACTTCAACTACTGGTTTGCCGGAGTAGGTATCTCGTACAATCTGGATGCTTTGTTCAAGAGCAAGAAGAAGCTGAAACAGGCACGGATAGCCACTTCAAAAGCAGAAAAGAACTACCAGCTGGTCAAGGAAGAAATAGAGAACAAGGTACATGAAGCATACGTGAACCTGAATGAAGCTTACGTTAGACTGAATACCCAGCAAAAAAGCGTACAGCTGGCACATGAAAACTTCCGCATCGTGCGGCAACGTTACCTGAACGATCTGTCACTGATTACCGATATGCTGGATGCCAGCAACATGCAGCTGGACATGGAATTACAGCTGGCCAACTACCAGATAGGTATATTGTATCAATATTACCAGCTGAAAAAAATTACGGGAACACTTTAATGAATTTCATATTTACACAAAAACAAATAAATATATGATGCGAAACAAAAAAAGAGCTATTTCTAATTTCTTTATACTGCTGGTCCTCGTAGCCGGTATCAGCTGGGTTTGCGGCAAATTTATCCATTTAGGTAATGTGAAATATACAGACAATGCCCAGGTGAAGCAACACCTGACTCCTGTCAGCACACGGGTACAGGGCTTCATCAAAAAAATCTGTTTTGAGGAGTATCAGACAGTAAAAAAAGGAGATACCCTGGCCATTATAGAAGATACGGAGTACCGTCTGAAAGTGGCACAGGCTGAAGCTGACTATCGCAATGCACTGGCCGGAAAGAGTGCCATGCATACCACTATCAACACCACACAGAACAACATCCTCGTAACGGATGCAGCCATTGATGAGCAGCGTATTCGTCTGCAAAATGCTCAGACGGATTACAAACGTTATCAGGAATTGCTGAAAGAAGAAGCCGTTACCCCCCAGCAATTCGACCGGGTAAAAACGGATTACGAAGCGACACAGGCACGCTATGAACAGCTGTTGCGCCAGAAACAATCTACTTTGCTCCAGAAACAGGAACAGACCCAGCGCCTGGAACAGAATGAATCGGCTATCAAACTGGCAGAGGCAGCACTCAACCTGGCCAAACTGAACCTCTCTTATACAGTGATTCTGGCTACTACAGACGGAGTGACCGGACGAAAAAACATCCATGAAGGAGAACTGGTACAACCCGGACAAGCCTTGGTAACTCTAGTAGACGGTACGGAGAAGTGGGTCATTGCCAACTACAAGGAAACTCAGACTACCGACATGAAGAGAAACCAGCTGGTGGAAGTAAGAGTAGATGCTATTCCTGATGTAAAATTTGAAGGACGTATCGCTTCTATTTCGGATGCTACCGGAGCTTCCTATTCACTTATTCCACAAAACAACTCGGCGGGTAACTTCGTAAAAGTAGAACAGCGCATCCCTGTCCGTATCGAGTTTACAGAAAACAACCGTCCCGAAGATTTGCAACGCTTGAGAGCCGGAATGAATGTAGAATGTTACGTTAAACAGTAAACAAGAAATGACTGAACCACGTCCTCAGATTCCTTACTTCAAAGAATTCTTACCGACTCCGGTCTGCATCGGCCTGTCGCTCTTCTTTGCCATGGTCTTTCAGTTTAACGGAGGAGTTTTCCTGCCGGCTGCTACCCAGATGTCGAGCGCATTAGGATGTATCCAGGAAGATGTAACCATGGCAGCCTATGCCTCCTTCATCGGTATGACCGTCATATTTCCGATACTGTTCCGTCTGAAATCCCGATTCACCACCCGGTCTATTTTCATGACGGTATGCCCGGTGCTCATTCTCTACAACCTGATTACCATGCATACAGACAACATCTTCCTTATGATTTGTGTATGCTTCGTATCGGGATTCTTCCGCATGTGGGGTACCTTTGAGTGTTTTTCCAATACCCGCCTGAGCATTACGCCTTCCGGAAATTTCTCGGTGTTCTATCCCGTGATCTATATCATCGTGCTTGAAAATATACAGTTGTCCGGACTGGTCACCATGCACATCAACGACTGGGCCAACTGGCAATACATGCACTGGTTTGTCATCGGCATGCTGATGGTGGTATGGATTTGTGTCATGTGCCTGACACGGACTATCCGCCTGGGTAAAAAGATTCCTTTATATGGCATAGACTGGATAGGCCTCCTCTTATGGACAGCCATGCTATTCGCAATTGTTTTTATCTGTATCTATGGAGACTTTTACGACTGGCTGGACAGCGTACAAATCCGCTCCTGCATTGTAATAGCCATAGTTTCCTTACTGATAAACATCAACCGGATGACTTCCATACGGCATCCGTATATAGACCCGCAGGTATTCCGCTACAAGAAATTCCCCGTAGTGTTATTTCTGTTCTTGATGCTTTGTCTGTTTCTCACCACCTCCTCCGTACTGCAGAATGCGTTTATGACCTCCATTTTACAGTACGATACGCTAAACGCCATTTCATTGAACTGGTGTGTATTTGCAGGAATCCTGGCCGGAGCAGGCATCGTATTCTTCCGGCAAGCAGTATTAAAAAAAGGATATAAATTATTGATTTCTGTCGGATTTACACTGATTGTCATGTACCAGTATTACATGTATTTTCTGATATACCCTGATTTGAATATTGAAAGTTTGTATCTGCCCAACTTTCTAAAAGGAATCGGCCATGGAGTGCTTTATATTTCGCTGACCATTTATGTAGCGAAACATATCCCCTTCAAGCATTTCTTCCAGTCTTTATGCGTACTCAGTTTCATTCGTACCAGCATTGCAACCCCGCTGGGAGCAGCCATATTGAACCGCTGGATGAAACACCTGCAACGTGACAACTGGGGATTATTAAGCAGAAACATGGACAACCTGCACGAGTGGATGCCGGATGTATCAATCATACAACTCTATGAAGAAGTAAACACCCAGACCATGCTGACCAGCCTGAAAGAATTGTTCGGCTGGGTATGTCTCTTGGGAACTGTTTTTCTTGTAATCGTGCTCAGCTACCGAATTTGGCGCGACCGCCACTTGGCAGCTCTCAAAATGCTGCATAGCCTGCCCGTAAAGAAACGGTACAGGCCATCCAGCGTACATAGAATCTCTAAGAATTAGAATTTATAGCCAGCAGTGAAGAAGAATGCCAAGTTGCGTGTCTTTGAATTGCTGGCTAATTTGCAGCATCCAAATTCTCCGTCAAGTCCTACTGTCCAGCGTTTAAAGTCGAGTGCTACACCCGCCATCACACCGGCATCAAAACGGCGCAGCCCTGAGACGATTTCTCCTTCAATCTTTGATTCCCCAAAGGTATTATAAGAAACAGTCAAGTCATCAATATCAATATTCCGCTTGCCGTTTACCCCATAAGCCAAATAAGGACCTGCCGTAAACACCATATCAAAATTAGCAGCCGTACCTACATGAAAGGCAGCCAGCAAAGGCATCTCAAAATAGTTCTGGTTTACGTGCATATCCACCACATTCTTCGTATTAGCCCCTACATAATCCACGTCTATGCTTGCTCCTTTCGAAGCCCAGTATAATCCGGTCTGGAATGATACCAGTCCACTCAAAGGTACATCAATTCCTACTCCAACCTTCTGGTTAAACAATGGAGAAGAGTCTCCGGCATCCTTTCCCATCCAGGTACTCATACCCAGTCCAAGTTCCATACTCCAAGTTACTTTTGTCTGTGCGGCCATTGTCAAAGCTACGAACAAACCTGCCACTATGCATGCAATCTTTTTCATAAGCTCAAATAATAGATGAATTACACAAATTTAAAAAGATAAAGCGGAGAAACAAATAAAAAAGGAGCAAAAAAGAAGTTTTCACCTCTTTTTGCTCCCTATCTATTAATTATTCAATCGTTCTTATTAGAATTCGTACTCAATACCAATGGAGATATTTTCGCCATCCAAGCCAACGCCGAATCCATTTTCTTCTCCACGATAATAGTCGTCACGATAACCAGCAAAACCTACTTTAGTAATAAAGCTGAAATTATCATTCAATTTCACTGCCAATCCCGGTTTCACTCCGATTTCAAAACCATTTACTGAATCCACATGTTTCTCCTTGTAAGTAGAGAATCCAAATCCCATATCCAAAAACAAACGTACAATCTTGTTTTCATAGAAAGAATAACGTGCGTACGGAGCCAAGGCAAACGCATTACCGTCAATTTTAGGTTCTTTTCCATTATGTGCGTAGGCCAATTCCACACCCACAGCCCATTGTTTGCTCAGGTTATAACCTACATCCGGAGTAATAGAAAAGGACGTTTTATCCGCATCATTGTCTCTCCACAAACTGATGCCGCCGCCTACATATACTCCTTCCTGCGCACTAGCAGTGATAGCAGCCATTACAATCACTACGAGTAAAAATAATTTTCTCATAATCTTCTTTTTTTAGTTTTACAAATATATTAACAACTGAATACAGTTTTTTGTTCACTTTTATCCCTGTTTGTGTCTGTTGGCTCTCCGGCGGCGATATTCCGCTTTCATCTTGGCAGAGCCAGAACCATGCAAACCCGTAATGTAGGTTTTCTTCTTAGCCTTGGTCTTTACTTTCTCTTCTTTCTTTTTTCCGTCAGAAGACTTCCCGCCTCTGAATACAATTCCTTCTGTCAATATCTTTTCAATATCCATATTCTTTCATTTTTTAGGAGATAATTTCACATGTTTTCCTGCTTTCGTACATACCAGCGTACGCTTCAATGGGACACGGGTAGACATATTAAATAATAATCCGGGATTAAAATGTTGTCCGTTGGCCCTGAGTTCAAAATGTAGGTGCTCTGTGGTAGCACGTCCGGTTCGCCCGGTCAATCCTATTACCTGACCCGCCTTTACTGAATCACCCGGTGCAACAAAGTTCTTGGAATTATGACTGTACACGGTTTCCAATCCATTAAAATGCCGCACCACAATCACCTTTCCATACCCACCGTAACTTTTAGCCATGCGCACCACACCGTCGAACACACAAAGAATGGAATCATTGGCCTTGGTCTTTATATCTGCTCCCGAATGTCCACCACGGCTTCCATAAGCAGAAATGACCTTTCCTCCGGGAAGCGGGAAGCAGAACTGCGAATCAGCCAGACACTCCAGATGTATCTCCACGCTATTTCCCTTTGAGAACAATCCCGGTGTATGCACCCTGACATGGCTACGCTCCATGTGTGTAAATACTGTTTTCACAGGTTCATCAGCCTGCATATTTCCCATACAAAGGAACAACAGCCCAAGTATTACAATCAAGCGATTCATTCTATTCAAAATAATAAAGTTCTACATCCTGGGCATCCGCAAATTCTTCCAGCAGGTTCACCATATAGTGTACGTCTTCCTCCAAACCGTCACTCCCACTGTACGCATTCATGATGGCTAACAGATGAGTAGTTTCCGATGAGATTTTTGTCCGCTCATTATCGCTTGTCGGCGTACCCACACCTCCCACGGCATCTCGATATACCGGCATTCCCTCAATGTTCAATTCTCCACGCCCAATACCTTCGTAAGGCTCACCCGCCTTTCCGATACCTAATACCAGCTTGTCTCCTTGAATCTTATCCCGATCAAAGCCACCGATGGAATGTCCGCTATTGATGGACGCCAAGTTAATCAAATCGACCAGCGTATCTATCTGATAAAGTGAAAGCCCTCTTAACAAGCGGCGGCATAAAGCTTCTGAAGAAGGACGGTAACGGCTGGGATCTTTCCCACATTTCTTATAAGCCTGACGAGTAGCCTGAATGGCAGGCATCTCTTTGATAGAATCAATGGTATATTTCTGACGGTAGAGTTCCGTAAACTCACCGATACGTTTCCACAGTTCTTCACAATATGGAGAATTCTTTACCGTCGCAAATACAGCGGCTCCACGAAACTGCGGCCAAGCCTGCCGTAATTCCTCTGATACTTCAATTTTCAAATCCATTTCGCTATTTTCTTAAATGGTTCTACATCCGCATAATCCCCGACAAAATACGCCCGGAACGAATGCCCAGCCGACGCGCCGAGAAGAAATCCGTATAATTTTGATAGGTACAAATCCCTGCTACTTCCACATTCTCCTTCTTTACTCCTTTAGACAGCAACTGCATCCAGTTGGCTTCCCAAAGGTCGAGGTGCCACTTCTCATCTCTGCGGGCGATGCAAGGCATATCAAATCCGGCTGCTTCAAAGGCTTCATACACCTCATCTCCCACTTCAAAAGCATCCAGAGAGATACCCGGCCCGATATAAGCCTGCACATCTTCTCCCTTCGTACCATAAAGTTCCGCCATCTTGTCCAACGTCTTTTCCACGATGCGCTTCACTGTTCCCCGCCATCCGGCATGTATCGCCGCAATCACTTTCTGCCGGGTATCATAGCAAAGCACCGGGATACAATCGGCAGTAGAAATGCAAAGACAGACCTGCTTCATGTCGCTGACCATCGCATCCACTCCTTCCAGTTGCTTCAATTGTTCCTCTGAAGAGAGCCGTAAAAAAACCTCATCCACGACCTTCACCACCGTATCGTGCGTTTGATGAGGAACAACCAGCATCCGGGGACGCACTGGCAACAACGAGCATAGCAGTTCCCGGTTCCGTTCTACCTTATCGGGCACATCACCACAATAATGATTGCAGTTAAATGAAGCATAATTCCCCTCACTGCAACCTCCGTGACGTGTCGTAGAGAAACAAAAAATGTCGGTGTGCGAACTTTTCGGGCCGTACACCAACATTCTTTTATCATCAGTCAGATTATTCATTACTTTTGTGGTTCGTCCTCCCAGTCTTCCTCTTCGTACTCGTAGTCAAAGTCATCTTCCTCATCCACATCCTCATATTCATAGTCAAAGTCTTCGTCTTCGCCCATATCTTCCAACTCCTTACGAAGCTTGGTCATATCTTTCGGACGATGTACGATGGCTTCCCGGCGTACAGCTTCCAACTGGTTACTGTCTTTATTCAGTTCGGCCCAAAGCAAATCTTTCAACTGTTGAATGCCCATTCCCGATACCGAAGAAATAAAGACATGAGGTATATCTTCAGGTAATGTAGGTTCCAGCATCTGCATCAGTTCCTCGTCCAGCATGTCACATTTCGTAATGGCCAACACCCGCTGCTTGTCCAGCATCTCCGGATTAAAGGTAGCCAGCTCGTTCAACAGAATCTCATACTCCTTACGTATGTCATCCGTATCGCCCGGTACCATAAACAGCAGCAATGAATTGCGCTCAATGTGACGCAAGAACCGCAATCCCAGTCCCTTTCCTTCACTGGCTCCCTCAATGATACCCGGAATATCCGCCATCACGAAAGACTTTCCTTCGTGATAAGATACAATTCCCAAGTTCGGTTCCAGCGTAGTAAAAGGATAATTGGCAATTTTCGGACGTGCAGCAGAAACTGAAGAAAGCAAAGTGGATTTTCCGGCATTCGGAAAACCTACCAGACCTACATCCGCCAATAATTTCAATTCCAAAATCACCGTCATCTCCTGCATCGGTTCACCCGGTTGGGCAAAACGGGGTGCCTGACGGGTTGCTGTACGGAAATGCCAGTTTCCCAATCCTCCGCGTCCGCCTTTCAGCAAGATGACTTCCTGTCCGTGCTCCGTTACGTCGCACACATATTCCCCTGTTTCGGCATTATATACTACCGTTCCACAAGGCACTTCAATGACTTTATCTGCCCCGTCCTTTCCGAAACTCTTGTTTTTCGAACCGTTACCTCCGTGTTCCGCAAACACATGACGGTCGTACTTCAGGTGCAGCAATGTCCAGTAATTGCGGTTTCCCCGCAAAATCACATGACCTCCTCTACCACCGTCGCCACCGTCCGGACCTCCGTTGGGCATATACTTCTCACGGCGCATGTGCACCGAGCCACGGCCTCCCTTTCCGGAGCGGCAGTAGATTTTTACATAATCAACAAAATTCGATTCAGCCATAAATTCAAGTTTAAGAACTGGCAGACCGTCACCGGCCCGCCAGTTTTTTATTATTTAAAGTTTATCAATAGCCGCGCAAATATCAGCGAAGATACCGTCCATAGTACCCAATCCCTGAATGTGGCAATATTTACCGTCGTTCTTGTACCAGTCAATCAACGGAGCAGTCTGAGAGTGGTATACTACCAGACGCTTCTTGATAGTTTCTTCATTATCGTCAGCACGACCAGATTCCTGTCCACGTTTAATCAGACGAGTCATCAGTTCATCTTCAGGAACTTCCAGGTCAAGCATGATAGAAACTTCCTGTCCGCGTACCTTCAACATTTCTTTCAAAGCCTCAGCCTGAGCGATTGTACGAGGGAATCCATCGAAAATCACACCTTTGCTATCCTTGAAGCTGTCGAATACGCTAGCCAGAATATCAATCATCAATGCATCCGGAATCAACTGACCATTGTCAATATAACCTTTTGCAGTTTTACCCAGTTCCGTGCCGTTCTTGATTTCTGCACGCAATACATCTCCCGTAGAAATATGGTTCAAACCATATTTTTCCACAATACGAGCACTCTGAGTTCCTTTACCTGAACCCGGAGCACCAAAAATTACAATATTCAACATGTTGTCTTATAATAAATAAAAAAATTATTCCATCACTGTATAGATGTCACGGTAGTTCCGTCCGAAGCCATCGTAATCCAGTCCGTAGCCCACGATAAAATCATTCGGAATATTCATCGCCACATAGTTTATATCCAAATCTACCTGCAACTTATCCGGTTTCACCAGCAGCGTAGCAATACGGATTTCTTTCGGATTGCGTGCTTTCAGGGTTTCCAGCAAACGCTGCATGGTCAGCCCCGTGTCCACAATATCCTCCACGATTACTACCGTACGTCCTGAAATGTCTTCATTCAGTCCTACCAGTTCTTTCACCTTTCCTGTAGAAGCCGTTCCCGCATACGAAGCCAGCTTCACAAAAGAAATCTCACATGGAATCGTCAGATGTTTCATCAAATCGGCCGTAAACATGAACGAGCCGTTTAACACACTCAAGAACAACGGATTTTCACCCTCCAAGTCATGATTGATTTCATTGGCCACACGTGCCACTTCTTTCAGGATATCCGCCTCTGGAATAAACGTTTTGAAACGCTTGTCTTTAATCTGAATCGTATCCATGTTATAATCTAGTTTTAGAAATTGTGCAAATTTACGGATTTTCCCTAAAACCTCCACACTTCCCCCTGAGTATTTAAAGATATTTTCAATAGAATATATATCCCATTCGAGGCTTTTTTCGTACTTTTACCGACAAAATAGCTATTTTATATATACAATGAAAATTTTAAGTTGTACACAACAAAAAGAGGCTGATGCATATACCATCGCCCACGAATCTATATTGTCAATCAACCTTATGGAAAAAGCCGCCGGCCTGCTGGCACAAGCCATCAGCGAGCGATATGACAAATCACACCGTCTTGTCGTATTTGCCGGTCCCGGGAACAATGGCGGAGATGCACTGGCCGTAGCCCGGATTCTTTTTCTTAAGAACTATCCGGTAGAAGTCTATTTGTTCAATGTAAAAGGCACACTTTCTGAAGAATGCCTCACCAACATCCAGCGCCTGAAAGAAAGCGGATTTGCCAACTACACTGAAGTCAGCAACCAGTTCGACCCGCCTCATCTGGGCAGCCACGACGTAGTAATCGACGGTCTGTTCGGTTCCGGACTTCAAAAACCGTTGAGCGGAGGATTTGCAGCCGTAGTACAATACATCAATGCTTCTCCTGCCCAGGTGGTATCCATCGACATTCCTTCCGGACTGATGGGAGAAGACAATACCCATAACATCCGACAAAATATCATCAAGGCCGACCTGACCCTGAGCATCCAGTTGCCCAAACTCTCCTTCCTTTTTGCTGAAAACGCAGATGTGGTAGGCGAATGGCAATTGCTCGACATCGGTATCAGCCGCGAATTCATCGAATCAGCCAAGACGAACTATTACATCACCGAAGCCAGCGAAATGCGTGCGCTCATCAAGCCGAGAAAGAAATTTGCCCACAAAGGCATGTTCGGCCACGGCCTGCTGATAGCCGGTTCATACGGTATGGGAGGAGCCGCCCTGTTAGCTTCACGTGCCTGCCTGCGTTCGGGCATTGGACTACTCACCGTACACACCCCTGTATGCAACCATGACCTGCTACAGAGCAACGTGCCCGAAGCCATGGTGCAGGATGACGTACACGACCGCTGCTTTGCCGAAGCTGCCGACCTCGACAATTTCCAGGCCGTAGCCATCGGCCCGGGATTAGGACAGGAAGAAATCACGGTACAGGCGCTGTTCGACCAGGTAAGCAATTGCTACATTCCTTTGGTCTTAGATGCAGATGCACTCAACATTTTCAGCAACTACCGTAACTACCTGACCCGTATTCCTCGCCACAGCATCCTTACTCCGCATGTCAAGGAACTGGAACGCATCATCGGACGCTGCAGCAACAGCTACGAACGTTTGTCAAAGGCGAAAGAACTGGCGGCCCACCTGCAATGCTACATCGTACTGAAAGGAGCATGGACAGCTGTCATTACCCCCGACGGAGTGACTTACTTCAACCCCACAGGTAATCCGGGTATGGCCACAGCCGGAAGTGGTGACGTTCTTACCGGTGTCATCCTGTCACTGCTCTCACAAGGCTACACACACGAGGAAGCCTGCCGCTTAGGCGTCTATGTACACGGTCTGGCCGGTGACATCGCCTGCCAGCAAAAGGGAGTAATCGGCATGACTTCCGGTGACATTGCAGACGCATTGCCGGCCGCATGGAAACAACTAATGGAAACTAAATGACAGACAATATGAAAAAAGGAATCATTGCATTGGGACTGCTGGCCTCTCTAAGTGCCTACTCCCAAGAAAGCTATGTGCCACAGGCAGGCGAAGGCATCGTGTACTTCCTGCCCAAGACCAAAGTAGCCATTGACATCATTGCCACCAAGGTAGACTACCAGCCGGGCGACTTCAGCCTTTATGCCAGCCGCTACCTGCGCCTGAACAATATCAGCTCACAGCCCGAAAGCCATTGGGAAATCAAGGATATTCAAGTCCGCCTTGTAGGAGTGCCCGACTCTACCAAAGCCTACATCATGAAGTTGAAAGATAAAAGTGTGGCTTCCAACGTAGAACTGACGGACAAGGGAATTGTAAAGGCCATCAATACAGTCTCTACCGAAAAAGAATTCCTTCCAGACTATAAGTTGGAGAAACCACAGCCTCATGAGAATGCCCGCAAATACATGACAGAAGACATCCTCATGGCCGGTTCCAGCGCAAAAATGGCAGAACTGACCGCCCGCGAAATCTACAACATACGCGACAGCAAGAACACCATCCTGCGCGGCCAGGCGGAAACCATGCCAAAGGACGGAGCTTCTCTTCAACTGGTTATTGACCAGCTGAACAAACAAGAAAAGGCCTTGATGCAAGCATTTACCGGTACGATCGACCGCACAGATAAAGTCTTTACAATATTGGTAGAACCCAGCAGCGATACACAAGAACAGGTTGCCGCTCGTTTCTCCACCCAGTTAGGAGTACTTCCGACCGACAATCTGGCTGGTGACCCGATTTATGTTTCCATCCGCAACACTTCTACCCTTCCCATGCCGGAAGAAGATAAGAAAAAGAAAAAAGCAGATGGTGCCATCTACAATGTACCGGGTAAAGGAAATGTCACGGTAACTTATCAGGGTAAAAAACTTTTCAACGACGAAATGGCATTCACCCAGTTTGGCTACACCGAAGTACTGGTAGACGGCTTGTTCGACAAGAAAGTAAACACCCGCGTGATTTTCAATTCCACTACCGGTGGTATTTTAAAGATTGACAAAGACTGATTTTATAATCTAAACATACCCCAAAGGTCATTTTCTACCATACAGGTGGAAAATGGCCTTAAAAATAATCATTTCTTATTCCCTCTTCCAATTTCGTCATCCATTCATTAAAGCGAGGGCAACGTGTACGAATATCATCTATGCTCAATGCTTCAAGAATCATTTCTCCATCAGTCGTTTTTTCATAAGGGAAAATATGCATCAATCTCTTTGAAGGTGCAGTCTCCGCCCCTCCATTTATATCTTCTGGGGTAGGATAAGAATCCATTATATGCTGCAGCTCACGTAATGACTCTTCATCATCCACTACAATATTAAAACCATCCATATTCGTAAACATCAGAGACTCCACCTCATGCCTTTGAATATATGGTAAAAAGCAGGAAGCATCCATCACAACCGAAATCGCCTCCTTCATTTTTGTTTCCAGTTCCGCCAGTTTGAGACTATCCGTAGTATATCCCGGAAAATCCACAGGAAGCCTGAAGAAATCAAGTAAAGTAGTAATTAGTACGTTCCCTGTTGCAGCAACACGTGCCACATCATTCTTAAGATAATCAAATCCTACATTACCCCCCTTTTTATTCAGTTTTCTGTTAGTCAATATCTTTTGGGCATTCATCGGGTTGGTAAATCCTTTCAAATACAGATAAGGAATCACACACTTTTGGATAAAACTGACTTCCGTATCACCTTCCACTATAAAAACAACTCTCTTCATACCCGCTCACATTAAAGGCTGCCCGCCAATGACATTCTTTTCCCAGATTTCTCCCAAGCTATAATCCTTCAGCCATACATCCAGACTTTCAGCATCCAGCCGGTTAAACACCGTAGCATTATCCTTTCTGTCTACCACAATAATATCCTGTGGTCCAAAATTATCTACCAGATTTACCGATTGGGTAGAAATAATAATCTGTGTTTTAGCAGAAGCTTTCTTGATCAAAGCAGCCAGCTTATTTACCGCCACTGGATGCAACCCCAACTCCGGCTCATCAATAATAATCGTCTGCGGCAGATTTGGCTGTAACAACAATGTAGCCAAACAAATAAAGCGCAACGTACCGTCTGAAAGCTGATATGCGTTAAAATAAGTATCCACTGCTCCCGCCTGCTTCCATTCCAGTTGAATCAACTGTTCATTCAGGCGATTCGGCATCAGATTAAACCCATCAAAAAAAGGAGAAACCGAAGCCACCGTCTTCTCAATACGCGCAAAATGTTTAGGAAACTTCTCTTTCAAATAATATAAAAAAGCTGCTATATTCGCCCCGTTGCTTTTCAGGCTTATATTATCTTCAACGTTGCATTTTCCTTTCATTGGAGAACGGTCGCCCGTATCGTGAAAATGATAAACCTCAAATTCACGTAAAAGGCTGTTCACATAAAACGCCTGCCCGGTATAATCATTTTTGAAGGAAGACTCCTGGCGGTTCGCTTCATGCAACTGTCCGTGCCATACTCCCCCGCTGTTAAACGCTGTTTCCACACGTTCAATGAACAAAGAATCCTGCGCCTCCTTTAATTTCACAATAAAGCGATTATGGGCTTCCTGATCACGTTTGGCAAAGAACAAGTCGAAACCGATATGTTCCGTCTCTTTTTTCCCCATATACAACAAGCAGTCTGCTCCCCCCTTAGTCAGAATATAGTTTTGCAGGTTCTGCTCATATAAGTTACGTATAAGCGTAAAAATAGAGATAAAATTACTTTTTCCTATTCCATTTCCTCCGATAAGAATGTTTATAGGAAGCAACTCCACCGCCTGCTCCTTTATTGACTTATAACCCTTAACAACAATTTTGTTTATCATTCTATTGCAGATTTACATACAAAGACCATTTTGCAAAGATAAGCTTTTACGCGGATTCACCGCATTTTCTCCTGCAAGAATTGTTTGTTCCGGAAGACCCTTTATAAAACTTCCGTTCCCCTGTTTCTTTTCATCCCATATACCTTCATTCTCCCAATTCTCAGGGAACCCCATAGCCCGAACATCAATCAAAGGATAACGTTTCAACAACTCTTTGAATCTCGTGACAAATGAATGGTTCGGATTGATTGTATTTAGAAAATAGACAATGTTCCGAACGATGTAATCTCCATTGTCATCCAGCTTGGAGGAAAACGGTCGGAATATTTAGACTTAAATGCCGTAACAAACTCTTCATCACTACGCTGGTACTCTTCATCAATCTTTGCCAGGATTTTAGCATGACGCATTGAATTGGAAAAAAGAGAAGTGTCTGTAAACCAATAGCCACTTAACCGATAGTAACTGATATTCTGCAATAAATGCAAAGCCTTTGTCTCATCCTTGAAGGACAGTCCACGTTGTTTAAGTAAGGAAATTTGGTCAGCAAACGATATGAGATGCTTGGGATAAGGGACTTTCACCATAGGCATAAAAAATAAAAGGCTTACCCTGAGCGCGCTGATCTGACGGGAAGCGGGGTAAGCATGTTGTTGCGAAAATACGATAATTATCTTGATTCACAAAATAAATTCATAGATATTTCATTCTATGGCAAAGATAAGCTTTTACACGGACTCACCGCATGGCCGGACAATAATCGTTTGTTAAGAAAACTCCTTTATAAAATTCCTTTTCTCCGTCTGTATTCTTTCCAACACAAAGAAGAATTCTCTGTTTCACACTGTGGGATACAAAAACCACAGTGCGGGATATATATTTCACAGTGTGGGATACAAATCCCGCACTGTGAAACAGAGAATATGCAAGAGCGTTCAGAAGAATGTGACGGGGTATGCTGAATTAATAAATCGTGCGGAGAGAATAATTGCTTGAAGATTCTGCATGGAAAAAGTTACGACAATCTTATAATAACAAGAGCTGCAACTTTTCAGGTCACAGCTCTTGTTATTATAAGATGAAATATGTATTGAGTTGATAATACTCACTCTGCACTATAAAAAGAGAGCAATTCCTTTTCAGTTATGCTCTCTTTCTCTGCTAAGTTTTATTATTCGACTTTAGTCAGCTTAATATTACGAATATAAAGAGTAGTATTAGTTCCCTTAGCTGAATTATTATAAAATATTATATTAACACCCCCATTGACATCTGTATCAACCGCATCCTCATAGAAATCAGTTGGATAATTGGGATAATCTGCATCTTTAATATTACTGCTACCATTAGAAGAGAGCTTTTCAAAACTTAAATTCACGGATTTAGAAACCCAGCCTGAAGCAATTTTATTAAAGGTCGTTATATCTCTTTTCCAATCACTCCATGAATTATTATACATCATGAACAATCTATTATCATTTGATGAAGATACAGTAATCCCGACAACTCCTGTAGAATCATTAGGAGAAACCTTGTCAGCATCTTTATTCATGACATCAAAAGATAAAGTATATTTAGCCCTTTCAAAAGGAGCCTTGGAATGGAAAACTATCTGATCATTATTCCATCCTCCTGTTCCTTCAGAAGTTCTCTTGATTGTTAATGCCTGTTCCGAATCATCGTATCCTACTTCTGACACAACTATAGCTGAGTTACTACGTTTATACCATCCCTCTGGTTTATCAGCACCAATCTGCTGTGAAGCTGTCGACGCACTCCAATTAGAAGCAATTGTTTCAAGCACTTTTCCATCTGTTGGCAGCGGAATATTCAATTCAGCAACACTAATTGAAGCATCACCATTTGAGGTTCCTTCCGTCCAATTATTGATACTTGCTGAAGCTGTAATTTCGATTTCAGCATCACCACCCTGTTCACCTAAAGTAACGGTCATGGCAAGGTATTTACCTTGTTCAAACTTCATCACACCAGAGTATTTAGCCTGATAAGTTCTACCATTCACTGCAATCTTGAAAATAGGAGTAGATGCTGCAATATCCTGTGCCGGAACAATGGCACGGTATTTCAAATTAGACAACGCATCCATTGTTACAGTAGCCGTAGTAGTTCCTGTAGTGACAGGAGTATCCGATGTAAGGTCTATTGTTGCATCTGTAGCCACATTGAGAAGGTCTACGGTAGCCCCTTCAGCAGCTCCGCTTCCTGCCAGTGTCACTTCCACTAAAGAAAGCGCATGGTCAAATGTAAGCTTTACATCTGTCTGCCCCTGAGAAGCTACATATTTCTTATACAGGAAGTCATTCTTGATGTAACCCTCTGTATCCTGATTAGTAGCTACCACAACTGGAATTTTGTTGGCTGCCATATCCGCAGCATAAGGATAGTATGCATAATAAGTATATACAGCATCGGCAGATACTTTAATCGGGCCACCCGTCCATGTCGTTCCGTCTGCTTTAGAATATTTCACATTTGTATAAGAAGGTACCTCAGCTACAAAAATACCAACCTCATCATTACCTGTAAATGAAGCAGTATAACTATCTTCCGTCATAGAAATTCTGGAAGACGGTGTGTTTCCAATACCCATAGTGAAATTTACATTTCCACCATTGTTTAAAGCCTGTTCGCTCAACTCATTACTACAAGCAGTCATTGATGCTGCGGCAATGGCTGCAATCCATATTTTATTCAATGCTTTCATGTTATTATAATTTTAGTTTATTATTTTACTACTTCCAATTTAATGTTTTTTACATAAATAATACTACTTCCCTTATCTTTATTTTTCGTCACGTCAGTATTATTATAAAAAACAATATTTATGCCTCCATCCGTATCACTCAAAGTTGCAGAAGAGTGTGTATCACCATTTCCAAACGCTCCTTTCGTTGCTGTAGAGACCTGAGAAAAATCAAAAGTAAATGAGAAATCAGTATATTCATCAGAAACAGCAACTGCCTTTGTAAACACCGTTCCTGACAAATCTGACTTACAGAACAATTTTTTATCATCTGAACTTGATATTCCAAGCCCAATATTATTATCAGTTCTTTCACCAGCCGCCCTCGCTTTAAATGTTAGTGTATATTTCTTCGTAAAATCAAATTTAAGCCCTGAATGGAAACCAATACTATTATTGTTCCATGTAGCTCGAATTGTATCAGCCAGTGTCATTGAAATCTCATTATCTACTGTTTCTTCATAAGTAACTCTACCTAAATTCACCTCTCTCTTAAACCAGAAATCATCTTTTCCTGTAACTTTCTCACCCTCAGTATTCCAACCAGCTTTGGTCACAATCGTTGCAAAGTCAAGTCCGGGTAAAGCAGACAAATCCAAACTTTCAGTAGGTACTTCAGTCACATCACCTTCTCCCGGGTCAGAAGTACTTGCATCCCAATCCATAATTGAACCACCAATTGTCACTTCATTACCTTTTGGCAAAGCCACCAAACTATTTACTGTAATCTGCAAAGCTTTTCCCGCTTCATAAGAAACAGCCTTCCCTTCTGCAGAAGAATAAGTAACCGCATAAGTCTTTCCTTCAGCCACGATTGTCAGCAATTTACTGCCAGAAGCAATATCCTGAGCCGGCACGATAGCTCTGTATTCCCACTTATCAGCAGCACTTGTCTTTTGCATTTTAATTGAAGTCACGTCACCTGAAACAACAGCAGTAGCCTCTTTCGCATTTACCAAAGCCGTAGGCTGAATGCTTTCCAACGTCACTGTAGCCCCGGCATCATCTGTAAGTCCACTCTTGATTCCCACTTGCACCATGGCAAACGCATGCTTAAATGTAAGCGTAACATTGTCGGCATCTGCTTCCGCAGTTGTATTCTGTGCAGTCAGCACATCGTCCTTGCTGAATCCACCGGTCTGGTCTGCACTTACCGTTATATCAAGCTGGCTAGGGTCGGTTACACCATCCTTATAAGGATAGTAAGCATAATATTTTAACTGCGTACCATCGGATGTAATCGCTTTGTCCGAAGCCCAGGCAGAACCGTCATAAGTGTATTTCACGTTCGTATAAACAGGCTCTGTCTCCTCGCCGCGATATGCAAAAATACCGATTGCATCATCTTTTTCAAATGCGGTCCTTAAAACCCCTTCTCCCTCCGTAACAGCAGTACGCGACAAGTTTTCAATGCCGACAGTGAACTTCACTTCCTGTCCGCCATTGCCATCACCCCCGGCCAACGGCTCTTCCATGTCATTTGAACAAGCGGTCATCGCCAATGCGCCTGCCAGGGCAAATATCAAGTTCTTGAAATACATTTTCATAAGGTCATATTATTAAGGTTATTATTTAAGTTCTTCATTCCCGTCCACTTCAAGTCCACCGGTTATTTCCCAGTCTTCCACCGTAATCGGATAGCTAGTTACTTTCACTATCGGATTGAAATTTTCATCAATTTTTATCTCAAATTTTGTATTAATAGCCCCAGGTACTGCAGCTATGTAATCAGTTACTTTTACTTCAATAGGATTGGCTATCGGCGCATTATCCGCATTCAGTAAAGTAATCACAATGACAGGCGTTACAGTAGCTACCGGTGTTTCAGTTGCACCTTCCCCTTCGTTCCCGTCTTGTTCTTGTGACTGAACAGGGAACAACATAGCTCTAAACGTATTACTTGTAGTAGTTGTAGCTCTGGAACGTCCCGCAGTACTTGCGTCTGCCAATGTCAGCGTACCAGTTTCCGATTCTGTCAACATTCCGTTCAGCACGTTTACGCTGCCTTTCAAAGCAGTATTCTTAACTTCTACCTTCATGCTGGAATAAGATACTTCCGGAGTAATGTCTGCAGAAACCATAGCAAACACATGCTTCAGTTTAAAAGCAGCCTCACGGTTATCTTTGTTCAACCCGCTCACTCTGTCAAACTGAAGATTGAAAGCCAATTCCTGCTCCGTAGTCAAATCTACGTTTAATTGGTTATCGGTGACTTCAGCCATACGCGGATAATATGCAGCTAAGTCCCTTTTATCTCCATTGGAAGGAAACACTGGAACAGAATCGCTTTGGTTAGCTGTAAAATAACTTCCGATACCCCCTGAATTAAAACCGACATTAAAATAGGGTTCCACAAGATTGTCTGTACCCTCTTCCAACATAGAAACGCCGATGTTCTCCCCTTTTGCATAAAGCTGCGCAGCCTTATCGGCTTCAAAGCCCACATTCTGAGCCGTCACCACCAACGGATAGGCATTATCGTATACAGCAGTAGGCCCATCGTCTTTTCCACACGCCGCCAGCAAAAACGCCAGAGACAGCGCCCAGAGATAATTCCTTTTGTTTATCATGCTATTATGAATTTATTTAGGTTATAATTGATTGTCTCGTTGCCATAAAATGTTTAGCAAGCAATGTGTTTTTCTTGATTATTGCGCAGCTTGAACCACTACAAAAATACGAAATTTGCGTTATAAAGACTATACTTCTTTTGTTTCAAAAATGTGCTATTTTTGTACAAAAGAGCAATCTTTATAACACACCAAATTATCATAGAGCACTGACAGAGTTTTCCTGCCAGTACCCTATCAGAATTTATTTCTGTTTCACCAGCTTCATATACACAGGAAGTCCGTTTCGCAACAAACAAGACACTTCCGTATTTCCATTCTCCATTGTCTTTAAGAACACACCAGGCACATTTCCATCCATCTGCCAGATACCTTTCAGTTCAATAAAGGCAGGGGTAGGAATTTCTTTCCAGTTCTTCTTGTCCAGCAGTTTAGGACGCAAGTTCGGATTGGCCATACCCAACGACAGACTACCATCCGTATTCTTTTGTTCTATCAGCAACAGTTCCGTAGCCGAAGAAACGACCTCACCTGCTGTCAACCCCTTCGCAGGAGTAAAGAATGAATAAGCCAGCACACTCTTCGGTGCATATTTAATGATGTGCAAGGAATCCTGCATTGCCACTACCGAGAATAGTTCTCCTTTTGTCTGACGGTCGGCCACATCCTTCATCTTAGCTTCATCCGCTGCCGGAACTACAACAAAAGAATAAGACTTCTTCTCCGGTTTCACCCCGTGGTTCATATACGCTTTTGCCACCACTTCTTTAGCCGGTTTACCAGCCATACCTACAGAAGAAGGTGTCTCCTGTTCGTCATAAATCACTATAAGTTCATCGTGACCTGCCGGAACAAAGAAGCCGGTTGAAACAGGATTAATCATCGTCACAGATTCTGAAGAAGCATAATTCTGGCGATTTCCCTTCGCTACCTCCTGTCCGTTCACAGTCAACTTATTGTACTGCTTACTTACTACCGACTGGAATAAGTTCGTAGCCGTAATCATGTTGTCCGCATAATCACCCTTTGCAGAAATACCATTTCCAATACTGAACAACATACCGTCAATAGCCAACACCGACTTACAGAAAGTAAGATTGGTAGGAGTAAATCGCTGGCTTCCCCAACGGTCATCCTGATCAAAAGCGGTAGCAAAGAGTCCGTAATCCTTCATCGATACAGCCCCGGCAAAATTGCTCGTTCTGGCCTTCTGGTCAAAACGATCCTTATCGTTCTTATAAGGCATCATTTCCGCCCAGTCGGTATAATGTACTGTCGTACTTCCCGGCATCATGTTCCAGTCCCATCCGGCACCCTTGTTCTCATTGTTAGAAGGATAACCTGTAGGAACCAGTCCCCCATCGTACAGGATCTCCAGTGTACCATGGCTCTGGTAACGTCCGAAACGATTGGTCTTGTTATAAATTTCACTTCCCCACAACATAGCTGTAGGCGATTTCATCACAGCCACCCATCCCGGCTGGCGATACACTCCTGCCGAGCTGTAGTTATACTGATAGAATCCGTTAGCATCAGCAGCCGGTACCGGATACTTATCCGTCTTAAAGAAGTAATTATAATAAGCAGCCAGTTCCTTATCTAAATCCGTACCTGTGGCATCCGCTCCAATCTCAATCAACTGTTCGAACAATTTCTGCGTAAAGGGCACTTCAATACTATAGAAAGGATGGCGTCCTGCCATACTGTTGGCATAAATCCGGTTCTTGTCACCTTCTGTACGCACAGCAGTCATGTAAATCGTTACGACAGCCTTTTTCAGTCTTTCGTACGATTTAGGGTCAATCTTGAAGGAAGTCCCCTTGAAACGATAGAAGTATTCCACCCACGTTTTGTAAGAATACATGTATCCGTTGTAGTGCGCATTGTGATGGAAACCTGTACCGTCCGGCTTCAGGATATCCTTATTGCCCACATTATAGCGCGTACATACCCGCAGGAAGCCGGAGAGCAACTGCAAGTCCTGCACAGCCTGCTGGTCATTCGGGTTAGCCAGTGCCAGATTAAACACGTATGGCACAATGTTGAAAATATAGTCCGAACTAATCCAGTTCAGGATGGCCTTATCTCCCTGACGAATCACATCCACTTCCAGTAGTTTCTGTACGGCGGCAATCATTTTAGCCTTACGTACCTCATCACATACCGGAATAGCACTCATCAAATCAGTAGGAATCTTTCGTACATCACTATAATTGCTATATACCAGCTTAGGCATACGAAGGAAAAAGTTGTGTGTAAACAGATAATCCAGATATAAATCCAAATCGCCTTTGGCTGATTTACCGTATTTCTGCACTCCGTATGACAACGCACGTACCGTTTTTGCCACATCCCTCAGATGCTGATTCATCACTTTCTCACCCCATAAATCTGCTCCTGTCACGGTATAGTCTCCCGTACGCTGCAGCATCAGCATCTTTAGCCCCATCTGTGCGGCCTTCAGCTCACTCTCAGAAGCCTTCGGTTCTGGAAACTTATATTTCTTACGAAACTCTGCAAGTTCTTTCAGCTTCGTTTCGTTCGCATCCTGATTCACCGTCTGCTGTACTGTCTCATCTGCCGTTATGTTACCGGCTGCATACACAGCCGGAATACACATTCCACACAAAAAAAGCAAATAAAGATTTCGTGTTAAGTTCATGATACTCGATTTTTAAATTTCGTGTTTTTACAAAATATTCTACTCGCATATACGACATTGTCTTTGCACTCCAAGCCTTCCCAAGAGCACAAAGACAATGCACTACCAACCTTATTTCAAGGCACTAAGCCAGCCCGGTACATAGCCCAAGCGTCGTTTCAATTGTGCTTCATAAAGAGAATTTGGTGACACCGGTGCATCCAGACTTTCGTAATACTTAATCTGGTTTTCAGAAGTATCAAACGGAACAGATATACCATTCCAGCCCACAATGATTGGTGGCATGTTTTTCCACCATCCGTCATAGGCATCATTCCACCAAATCCATTTATTATTCCAACTTGCATCACAAACCACTCTGGTAGCGGTCATATTCCATATTGTCAAGTCATTCAGATGGTTTGGCAACTGTGCCATATCACCACCTTCTCTCCATGCCACAAAACCACCTTGGCAAATATCAATCAAAGTAGCACGCGGCTGAGTAGCATGCGATTCAAAGCAGGAGTCATCCCCCCATCTCACGTTCCAGATAACAGCTCCCATACTTTGCTTTGATACCCCGCACCCATGATACTGACCTGCACCTTCCATATAGTCACCCAACTGGTTACCGCCGGAATTCACAGCTATATATCCGTTACAATGATCATACACCTTACCAATAAACACACGCGAAGAAGCCTGTGAACGAATAGCAGAGTGACCTCTGTTACCTGAGATTTCTATATCATAAGCTGATACATTGGCACACGATACAAACGAATGAGCCTCGCTCACGCTCTCAAAGTTCACCCGTCGCATCCAGGAGTTTGTCAGGCGAATCATCTGTATGGGCTTGAAGGCACCGTCATCATCCGCGCTGCCATGGTGTCTAAAGTCATCCTTAGAGTGGCCTAGGAAAGTCAAGTCTTCCACGCCCACATTCTCATAATGTGGATACTGATTAACCTTCCATCCCCATTTGGCCTCAATCTTACGCATAATCGGTTCATAGAAAGTCAGCGTATTGCCCGAAATATACTTCACCTGATGATAATCATAAATTTGTACTCCATTGTTATTAAGTTCTGTCCACAAAGAAGAAGTTGCATGAGGAGCCAGTTCTTCAGCCACAAGTGCCGGATCATTATTCACCAATGACACGCAAACCCAGTCACCCACATTAATACCTGAAGTAGAAGCAACTTCTATTGAGAATGTTCCTTTCTCCGCATCTCCCGTCACAGTTGTCAACTCTGTCAAATCTGAATTATGCTTAAATTCCAACATATTAGGAGTCGACCACATTTTTTTTGGATCTGTAGCAATATTCTTAACTGCCATTTCAATAGTAGTCTTACCTTGACCAGCTCCCTTGAAAATAATATTTCCCATGGTCAATCGCAAGGTTTCTACAGTTTCCGCGTCATTTCCTCCACGCAAAATATATTTTCCGACTGGGAAATAGATAATTGCATTGGCTTTGTTTCCTCCAATATAATATCTTAGTGTCTTACCTTCATCTTCATCAGTTCTTTCCTGACATCCCATCGCTTCTTTCAGAATCTTAATCAGCGCCGGACGGTCAGAAACCTCATCATTTCCATTGGCTCCATAGTCTTCAATATTATATACCTTATAAATAGCACTTCCCTGTGCCCCACCGGTTATATAACCGTTATAATATTTATTACCACTGGCATCCGTAAGCGGAGTAGCAAAATCTATCATCACATCCGGAGGAGCTACTTCGCCATGCATATATCCTGCATACGAAAAGTCCAGCAGCACATTATCCTCCGCTTTCATCATGAATTTCTTCCAAGCTTCTGCTTCCGTAGCGGCAGAAGCATCCACTTCCAGTTCCAGCGCAAGTTCACCCACTGCTGTCTGCAATGAGATGGTGCCGGTTTCCGTTACAGAAGCCGATTTGAACAATGAATAGCTTGCCTCCGTTTTTTCTTTCAGTGAAGGCACAATGTCAGTAGAAAGATTCTTCCACTGCACACCGTTCAAAGACATCTTCCAACAGCCGTCCTCACCCAACGCAATCTGCGGAGTAAACACCCCCTTTCCGGTCTTTTTCAAGGCCGGAACCGTGTTACCACTTATATCCGTCAATTCAACCTCTTTGCCGTTCAACTGATACACCCAATACCCTTCTTCATTAATTCCCATTACCGGAATATCGTTGTCCACTTCGGCAGAAGCGGAAGCATTAATAGTCCAGCTATTATCCAGCATCACTTTATAACCAGACGTGCCATTTTCAGTATAGGAAGTCACTTTCGCACTACCTTCCGCCATCAATTGAAGAGCTGCTATATCCGTATTATACTGCTGCAACAGAGATGCTACTTCTTCCGGTTGTTCAGGAATGGCAACCGGTTCCGCAACTTCTTCGTCTGAACAGGAAAACCAGAACAAAGAAACTAAGAGAGTTATTCCAATATTCAGTTTTTTCATGATATCATGTATATTCTATGTATAGTTAGACATCATTCCATAAAATGATGCCTAACCAATTTTATTTAATTTATTATTCTAAACACTAACCCTAAAAGAGTTAATCCAATGAGGCTCCAATACCTTCATAAGCAGCAGAGACTTTAAAAACTCCGTTCTGAATATCAAAAGTACCACCGTCAAACGGATTTGTATCCAAATAATTAAATGTATAATCAGCAAAATTATCTGGCCTATATCCATTACCATGTATCATAATCCAAGAATTTCCCTTTGCAGTCTGATTATAAACAGTATTATTGGACAACTCCAACTGTTTTAACTCCACAGCACTATCACTCCGTTTAGTCATATACAGCCAAGAACGAGATTTATCAGTATCATAATCATTCCAAATCAAATTGGAATTAGAAGTTATATTTTCAGCCCTCATTCTCATCATAGCATTCATAGAATAAATATTAACAAACGTATTATTATTGACAGTCAGATTAGATATAGCATCTAATTGAGTCTCATTCAGATTTGCCTGCAACACAGAAAAATCATAAAGTCCGCTGCCTTTTTGTGGAGAATAAAACACATTATTACGGCATACAAAATTTTCATATCCAGAGAATTTCGTTCCTGTAGCAGGTGAAGCTAGGTTCATCAAATTTACTTTTGCAGTTGATGAATTAAAACAAAACTTATTACTATAAAAAATTATATTCTTAACTTGTATATTAGCCTTTGCTGATAATTGAAAGAAATTAAACTGAGTTCCAACAGCATTGGTCAGATTTGCTATACATTTATCAAATATTACATAATCAAGAACGGATGCTTCACTTCCAGCATTGACCACATAAGGCAGTGAATAAGTGGAAGCAAAATCCATATTTATATTCTTCAATGCCAATCCTACTCCTCCATCTTTCCCTAAATTAAAATAGTCTGATATAGTTAACTTAGATTGCTTATCAATATCAGTTCCTATAATAATTAAATTTTTTAACCCGAACCTTTGATAAGAAACGTTTTCTGCGTCACTGTCTACAAAATAAATTCCTTCCGTTTTAATGACTTTATCAGTAGACGAGGATGAATTCGTAATGTGCTTAACTGTCAAAGAAACATCCTTTTTATTAATCACCATATGGATACCATCCGGTTCGCCAATCACAACATCCAAACCGGCCTGATATTCATCCCAATAATTAGCTATTTCCGTCCTTGCCACAATTTCATCCGTAACTGTATTTACTCCACGGTTCACTTCTATAGTTACCACACATTTACTTGCAGTAGTAGGAGCTGTTACCTCTACCCCCAAGGTTTGTTCACCCGATAAATCGGTATAATTAGGGGTAACAATATTTGCTGTCCAATCCGCAGGAACTACCGGACGGATAATATCACCAGGCTGAATATTTACTTTCACATTCAACGTTTTAGCAGCTCCATACCCAATATACCACATTTCACCGTCTGCAAGTTCCGGATTTGTAATCTCACATACCAAATCCTTGACTATAGGAATAGTATATGAGGTGCCATCAAAAAGAGTTATTGTAATAGAATTACCATCAGATGCAAGCGTAACGTTTGAAATCGGACTAGTCTCACCAGATGGGTCACCTGTAGCCTTTACACCAAGGTCTGTCCATGTAACACCTCCATCATAACTCACCCACCAGTTTTCATTTTCAATCTTGAACTGCGGAGTATAAGGCGCATCTTCACCGTCTTTTGCCTCTGCCCTTACACCCGAATCCGTACCGGCAATCACCCAGTTACCGTTTTCGCCAATCGTAATGGACGGGTAGTTGGCTCCTACCACACCCTGAGTGAGCGTCAGCGTTTCTCCGTTACTCAATGTCAGGGTATAGTTCGCCCCATCGAATGAATAGCTGGTGATGGTTTTGTTTCCGTCCAGCAGCACACGGATGATGTTCATATCGTCATTCAGCTTCTGCACCTGTGCTTCGTAATCCTCCACACGGTCTTTCAGCGAATTTATGTCTCTTTCCAAATCAGTCGTGTCGCATGCAGCCATTCCGCACACCAACAAGCCGAACAATAATGATTTATATAGTTTCATAGGATTACAGTTTTAGTTATTCCACAGTTACAGTCAACTTCTTCACCAGACGATGGCCGGCGGCATTGTATATCTCAAAATAAATGTCGTATTGATCAGGAGACAAAGTTGTTCCGGCAGGAATGCTTATTGTCAGATTACCAGTATCCGTATCGGTCAGTTTCACTTCCAGCGGTGTGGGACTTATCACTACATCAGCCACTTCATTCAAGGTTGCCGTAAGAGTCAAAGAAGAAGAAGAAGCACTCACCTTATACCCGCCATCCGGCTCATCCAGAAACGTCATATTCAGTCCGCCCAGCAAAGCGACTTCCACATAGCTGTTGGAGCCGTAAGGCTTGAACTGCAACACGTTATTATTATTGTCCTCTTTCACCTTTACCTCTTCGAAGATGCTGGGATTTATCTTATCCACCTCGGCCACATTATAAGGTCCGGGCACCCGTTGCACTGCTCCATCTCCAATCTGATAGCACCAGCAGCCCTCTTCGTCAACAGACATTTTAGGAGTCGAGCCGGACTTTCCATCCACGGGATTGGCAGTAGCCGGATTTCCCGCCTCATCTTTCAGTTCAATTTCTTCACCATTGTAACTAAAAATCCACTTTCCTTCGTCATTAATAGTTACTACCGGAAGCTCTCCTTCAGGCATTCCACCATACACTGTCCAGGAAGTCCCGTCACTCAGTTGCAGGGTATAATCTCCATTCTCATTCTGCGTATAACTTGTGAAATAAGTTTTTCCGTTCGACAGGTTATAGAAAGTATTGATATTGCTGTTCAGCTTGTCAAACTCCACCTGTAACGCATCCAGACGTGCAGACAAGGCATTGATGTCATCACGTATCTCGTCCCGGTCGTCACATCCGGAGAATGCAACGAGGGAGAATATGCTTAGAAATAGTAATGTATGTTTTTTCATAACGATTCTTTTTTAATTAAGCTCTTCGGTGAACATGCGTTTCTCAAGGCGCAGGAGTAGTAATGGATACCTGAAGTTTGTCTACTGCCCACAGCGTGCCCTGGTTGACACGCACAATGATTTCGGATGTGTTATCGGCTGTGGCACTCCTGCTTCCTGCCGGGGCATACACGGTCAGTGTGTAGTTATATCCGTCTGCATCGGGCGTTTCCTTTTTGACCAGTTCTGCCCGCCAGCCTGCCGGATAAACCGGAGCCAGAGGTTCTCCGCCGGAGATTTTCACACCGAAGTCTTCCACATCGTTGTACGCAAATGTCGCAGGGGCATCTTCTATCTCACACGTCAAGGCCGCGGCTACCGGCAACGCATATTCCGTTCCGTCCGTCCTCAGTATGGTGAAAACAGTGCCGTCTTCACTCAGTGAAGCTGATTCAAAGAACTGGTCGCCCAGGCTGGTTCCCGTACCTAAATCACCTCCGTTCACGTCAGTCCATTCACCATCCCCGAAGCGAACCTGCCATTTTCCGTTCTGCACCTGGAATTCGGGATAGCCGTCGCCGTCCTTACCGTTTTCTCCTACCGCCTTCACGCCGGTAGACAAGCCGTTCACCACCCAGCAGCCGTTTTCCACTGAGATAGCAGGCTGCACGATGCTTCCGGCTTTTCCCACGTTCAGCGTCATGGTGTATCCGTCGCTCAGCGTAATGACATACTGCCCGTTATTCTCAGTCACACTGCGAATGGTCTTCTGCTGAGGGTCGAGCACGTAGGCCATCACCTCCACATTGTCATTCAGAATCCTGACCTGCTCTTCTATCAATGCCACACGATTCTTCAGGTCGTTCACATCGTCTTTCAGGTCGTCTACTTTACATCCCACCAAAGACACTACCATCAGCGTGAGAAAAATATACGATTTAATATATTTCATAGAATAAGTAATTTAAAGTTATTCAACGACATTCACCGTCACTTCATACACACCGCCATCCTCATGCTTGTAGTTGGTGTTATGAATCAGGAAAGTAGCTTTGTAAGTACCTACCTTTTCATAAGTATAAGTATATGAACGGATGTCCTGCGACAAGTTCTTGATACTTATCCCCTGATCCGGTTCGCATGAGGTGATATTAATGGGGTCTGACACCAGCCAGGCAGTCTTCCAGGGATTTCCGCTGGCCGTGCTGTGGATATAGAATCCTCCGTTTGCCACGTTATTCATGTTCCACATGCCCGGCACATTGGCTGTCACCGTGCCATAATCCATATCTTCGGGCAGATAGCTTTCCAGCGCCTTTCTGTCTGCATAAAGCGAATCCTTGAAGTTCAATGCGGTAAACATGAACTCACCCGCATACTGACGGGTCACACTGTTGTTACGCAGTGTATTCTCTATGTTCATCCCATCAAAATAGTATTTCAACTGGGCTGTTGCATCCGGCTTGTTCGCCTCACCCGGATTCGGCCGTTCCTCTCTGTTGTAAGCAATCGCTATCACCAGATTCTTTCCGACAAGGTTCTTCACATCCAGTTCACAAGACTTTGCCGCAGTTATATTGTCTCCCAAGTCATCATACGCTGCTTTAGGAAGGATTTCTTTCCAGTCGTAACCCACGACTAAGGTTGAATCCGCATCAAAATCACTTTTTGACAATCCGGGGAAGCCTTCCACTCCCTTGTCCGGATCACTGTATGCATAGTACACGTCGATGCAATTAGTGTAGCGAGGATTATCTTTAGGATAAGACGTCCCTTCCCGGTAAATATTGAATTTCAGTTTGGAAGAAACTATATCCGAAGCCTCCGTCTCCACACGCTGGCGATATATATACTGGTGTCCTATTTCCCCACTGAAGAAAGTGATAAAGTCCGGTTCTCCGGCAATGGAGAATTCCACCGGAGTTCCCTTCCTGACTGTCACGATGCCTCCTTCCATAGTGACATTCTCAGATGCCACTACATTTACATCCACCTTATCCAGCCCCTCTGTCAAATCTTTTGTACAGGCTGTAAAAGCCAATGCAGAAAGCAAGAAGATATATAATTTTGAAGTTTTCATTTATTACTAACTTAATTATTGTCATTAATACATTTACATTACCATCCCGGATTGTTGCTTGTGATGGCTTTATTCACAGCCATTTCCGCATCGGGTATCGGGAAATAATTCTGCGCAGATGACACCTGGAAATAGGTATATACATTCGACGGTCCCTGGTTCCATTCACCTCCGGCACGGGCATTATCCACCAATGCCTTCATGCTCGTTTCAAACTCTCCCCAGCGAATCAGGTCAAAATGACGGGTGTACTCGAAGCAGAGTTCACGCGCACGTTCATCCCTTACCATCTGGCGGAATCCTTCTTTATCCAAAGAACCTTTTGCGACGGTACTTGCTCCCGCACGCTCTCTCACTTTATTCAGGTAGTCATAAGCGGCATCCGGACCGTTGAGTTCATTTTCCGCTTCCGCCACCATCAGCAACACATCGGAGTAACGCAAAATCGGGAAATTGATGGCCGTACTGTTCTTGTCTTTCTTGTCGGCCTCATACTCACGGCGGAACTTGGCACACGGACGGGCAATATTCTTGGTGAAGTAAGACTTATAATCGTAGTCCCCGGCCAGCGGCTCGGTATCTCCATCCCATGTGGCATCTCCATACGAGTAAGAACGGCCCATGTCATGCGCATTCACCAGGTCACGGAATCCATACTCATAGAATCTTCTGCCGGTTACTCCCGTATTCTTTCCATTTGCTTCCACGTATGCAAACGGAGCAATGTTCCAGAGGAAGCGGGTATCCTTCGTTTTAATCTGATAACGTTTCCACACTTCATTCTCCGAATCCTTATCCTCGCATATCTTCTTGGTCAAGGTCAAGTCGCACGACATATAATCAGACACCTGAGTGCTCGGTTCTTCTATGCAATACAAACGGTAAAGCTTGGGAGTGGCAAAGATGAACTCATAAGCATATCCCGGGTCGGCGGAACCGATGACATTGGTTTTGGACGACATGTCCGGCGCTGCCAGTCCGATGATGTTTCCAATACGTCCTTCTGCCTTTACATCGGAAGTGTTGTTTCCGGAGAACTCGGCTTCCCAGATACTTTCATTGGCAGTCGTGTTGTATTCGTCTGAACACAAGTCAATGAAATAGTCCCAATAGTCCTTGGCCAGGTCATGCCCCTGGTTGGTACATACTTTCAGCGCATAATCTTTTGCAGCCTGATAATAGTCTGTTCTTTCAGCCTCAGTAGCCGCACGGTTATCGCGATGGAATTCTCCGGCACGGAAAAGGTAGATGCGTGCCAAGATGCCCCAAGCCGCCGATTTCGACACCCGTCCCGGCTTGTAGTTCAGCTGTGCCGCAGTCAGCAGGCCTCCGGTGTTCTCGTCGGACACTTCCTGCATTTCCTTGATGACGAAATCGTAAATCGTCTGTTTGTCCGTACGGGCGATGTCCAGCCCTACGACATCCTTGGTAGATTCCGTCTTAAAAGGCACGTCTCCCCAGCACTGTATCAGGTTGAAATAGTAGAACGCGCGCAGGAACCTTGCTTCGGCTATATACTGGGCTTTCAGTTCCGAATCAATATCGGAAACCCTGTCAATATTTTCCAGAAAGATATTGGCACGGTTGATGCCCGAATACAATGTGTACCAGAATCCCGTCACGGCGGGGTCGCTGGAGGTGGCGGTATTGCATATCAGCCCTTTCGTGGCAGGAGCACGTCCGGAACCTCCATAGTGGGACAAATCATCTCCACCGGCAAGGTACATGTAATCGGCTCCGTAGAATGTAGACTGTCCCAGTTCCGCATAAATACCTGTCAGGAAAGAACTGGCCTCATCCGCCGTATTGAAATAGTTTGGCAACGTAATCTGGTAAGGGTCCTTATCCAGAAAGTTACAAGACGTCAGCGCACCGCCAAGCAACAACGTGAAAATCGTATATTTTAATGCTTTCATAATTAATTCCTTAAAACTTTGATAAACTGTAATTAGAAACCTAAGTTCACTCCGAAACTGAGAGAATAAGCCCTCGGATAAGAAGAAAAGTCAAGTCCCGGAGTCAATGCGCTGTTACGGACTGACACTTCAGGGTCATAACCTGAATAGCTGGTCCACGTCCACAGGTTCTGTGCGGCAATATACACCCTGGCATTGCTCAGCCTGGCTTTTGCTATCAATGCCTTCGGGAAAGTGTAGCCCAGCGTCACTGTCTTCAAGCGCAGGAATGAACCGTCTTCCACGATACGCGAAGAAATCACGCGGTTGGAGGCGGAAGTGGTGGCTGCCGGAATGTCACTGTCCGGGTTTTCCGGTGTCCAGCGACCGGCATAGCTGGCATACTGGTTCAGCTCGCGCGACTTGTTGTTCGAGCTTTCAAAGAACAGACGGTTGGCATTCATGATGTCATTGCCGTATGACCACTGGAAGAACACGCTCAGGTCAAATCCTTTGTACGTAAAGTTATTGGTGAAACCGCCGGTATGAATCGGCAGACCTCGGCCGATGATGGTACGGTCGTTGGCATCGATGATTCCGTCACCGTTCACATCCTTGTATTTCGGCATACCCGGCTGGGTGTTGGTTTCCGTGGAATAATAAGGTACTCCCTTCTTCAGCGTATAGGTATTGCCCGACTTGTTGAAGTCATCGTACTTATAAGTTCCCTCATACACATAGCCGTACATCATCCCCATCGGCAAACCTACCTGGGCTATGTAGCTGGACTGTGAATTATAGTTCTGGTCGAATGAAGCGGCTGTCAGCAGGCTGTTCTGCCCTTCGGACAAGGCCAGCACCTCATTCTTGTTGAAGGCAATGTTGAAATCGGTAGACCAGGTAAAGTTCTTGGTCTGGATATTTACCGTGCTCAGGCTCAGTTCCAGTCCGTCGTTACGCACCTTACCGATGTTCTTGGTCGCACTGTAGAAGCCGGAAGTCAGCGGCAGGGAAGCTTCCAGCAGCAGGTCGCGTGTAGTCTTGCGGTACACATCGGCCGTAAAGTTGACGCGTTCCTTGAAAAGGCTCAAATCCAGCCCCACGTTCCACTGTTCAGTGGTTTCCCACTTCAAGTTATTGTTGCCTATGGAAGTAGGCACCGTCCCGGCACTGGTGTTGGCTCCGTCAATCGGATAGACACCGCTCGGGATACTGCCATTGGATATATAGTCGCCCACTTTCGACTTCAAGGACTGCAACAAGGCATAATATTCGTATTCACCGATACGGTTGTTACCGGTCAGTCCCCAGCTCACACGCAGCTTGCCGGCATCCAGCACTTTGCCCAGCGGTTTCATGAAATCTTCTTCCATGAAGTTCCAGGCCAGAGAGCCTGAGGGGAAGTAACCGTAGCGGTTCTTCTTGCTGAACTTGGACGAACCGTCGGCACGGAACGAGGCCGTGGCATAGTATTTTGACTTGTAGTTGTAGTTCAAGCGTGCCAGATAAGACATCATCGACCAGGAAGTCTTGTAGGAATTGGTCGTACTGGCCTGTCCTTCATACATACCTGCCATGCCCAGCGATTCGTTCGGGATATGGATGGTCTTGAATGAATAATATTCATAGTCTGAATTCTGGAAGGTGATACCTACCAGCGAATTGAAGAAATGCTTCTTCTTGATGTTGGTCTGATAGGTCAGCGTGTTTTCATTCAACCAGGTCAGGCGTTCGTTACGGATAACCTGAGCGTTCACCTTGTCTGTAGAAGTGTCGCCTCCGTAGCGTGTCTTGGAGTTGTTGAACTGGTCGTTCTTGCGTGCATCGTATGTATAACCTCCTGAAATCTTCAGTTTCAGTCCTTTGATAAATTCATATTCCACGAAGCCGTTCAGCTGCAAGTTGTTGATATAATTCTTGCGGTATTCATTCTTCAACGACATGATGGGGTTGAAACGGTAGTCGTTGCTGTTGTCCACCGCATCATCCAGTACATTGTCCATCAGGGAGCTGAGCGGCTTGTTCGGGAAGGTGACCGGACGATAGCCCCATACGCTGTAGAACAGGTTGTTCATACCACTGTAAGAGTTCTCGGAAGGAGTGGAACCGGTCTGGATGGAACGGGAGTAGTTGGCAGTCAGGCTCATGTTCAGCTTATCCCGGCGTACCACCGTATTCATACGTGCCTGCAAACGTTCATAACCGGAGTTCAGCAGCACACCGTCCTGGTTATAATAAGAAAGAGAGGCATTGTAGCGGACGCCTTCCGTACCACCGCTCAGGCGCAAGTTATGGTTGTGCTGGAATGCCGTGCGGAAAATCTCATCCTGCCAGTTATACTGGTCAATATTGCGGTAATCGTCCAACGTCCACTTTTTCCCTTCCCATTCCATTAAATAGCCGCCATTGGAGGAGGTCATGTACGAAGGATACATTTCGGCCTGCAACTTTACAAACTCGTAGGCATCCATCATCGGGATGGTGCGGGTGACATGCTGCATGGTCACGCTGCCGTCGTAAGTAATCTGCGCCTTGCCTACCTTGCCTTTCTTTGTCGTAATGATAACCACACCGTTCGCACCACGGGCACCGTAAATAGCCGTAGCCGAAGCATCTTTCAGGATGTCCAACGATTCAATATCCGAAGGGTTGATGGTGCTGGCAATGGCCGCGTCTTCCACCGGGAAACCGTCGATGACATAAAGCGGAGAGTTGTCCTGCGTCAGGGAGTTGTTACCACGAATCACGATGTTCATGGTTCCGCCCGGCGTACCTTCGCTGGAAGACACGTTCACACCGGCAATACGTCCTCCCAGGTTCTGGTCGAACGAGCCGACCGGCGTATTCAGCAATTCGTTCATGTCCGCCTTGGCCACGGAACCTGTCAAGTCTTTCTTTCTCACCTCCTGGTAACCTACCACCACGACTTCATCCAGCACCTTCGTGTCTTCTTCCAGTACGATAGACATCGGTTTGGTGGTATCCACCTGAAGTTCCTTGGTGGCATAGCCGATAAAAGAAACGATAATGACAGCTTTTTTGTCGGGCACTCCCAATGAGAACTTACCGTCAATGTCGGTAATGGTCCCCTGAGTAGTTCCTTTCACCTGGATACTGGCACCAATAACGCTTTCGCCCGTCTGGTCAACCACAGTACCCCTCACGAGTACCTGGGCCATAGCCACAGTTACAGAGAACAAGACGAACAACATCATGCTCAATCCCCTTCTCCATAGAATAGTTCGGAATTCGGTTTGCATACAAGAATTTAGATTAAATTTAGATTTTAAAGTTTTCGTCACAAATGTACCGTTTTATTATAGAAAGAGGTGACAAAATAGTTCATTTAAGGGTACAAAAATATTCATCACCTAAAATACGCCCCAAAGAGCAAATTCATAACCAAATGATTTACAATAATATACAAAACACAATATGATAAAGAACATCTATTAAACGCCACTAATTTCACCCTCTTAAAAACGCTTCGACGTTTAATCCAAAACGCAAGTACGTTTTAGTTAAAACGCAAGTGCGTTTGACTTCAAACACAAGGACGTTTTAATCCAAACGCACTTGCGTTTTCAAAAGATACCAAAAATCATCTTTTTTCCTCTTTTAAAAGAGGAAATACGTATTCGGAATCGTTTTTCTGTTTCTATTATTTGCAGAGTTTTCAAATTAGCCCTATCTTCGCATGATAAAAACATTCAACTTTTTATGACCCGGATGAACAGAATAAAGAAACTAAAAAAAATCCGCCTCCACCATGAAGGAACCCACATCCTGATTACCAGTGCAGTCCTGCTGCTGCTTATCAACGCGGCTTTATACTGGGGGATAGAGTGCCGGATACCTTTTTATATCGTGGCAGCCGTAAGTGTCGTAGTCTACTTGCTGATGGTCAATTTCTTCCGCTGCCCGATTCGGTTGTTCAAAGGAGACACGGAGAAAACCGTGGTAGCTCCGGCAGACGGACGCATAGTCGTGATAGAGGAAGTGGACGAGCATGAATATTTCCACGACCGGCGGCTGATGATTTCCATCTTTATGGACATCACCAATGTACATGCCAACTGGTATCCTGTAGACGGAGTGGTAAAACATGTAGACCATCACAACGGACGGTTCATGAAGGCCTGGCTTCCCAAAGCCAGTACGGAAAACGAGCGTTCCATGGTGGTAATTGAAACGCCTGAGGGTCATACGGTTATGGCACGGCAGATTGCAGGTGCGGTGGCAAGACGCATCGTAACATACGCCGTACCGGGTGAAGACTGTTACATTGACGAACACATGGGATTCATTAAATTTGGTTCGCGAGTGGATGTGTACCTGCCGTTAGGTACGGAAGTTTGCGTCAGCATGGGGCAAAAGACAACCGGTAACGAAACGGTAATAGCCCGCTTGCCTTAATCCTGCAATACAATATTTACACCTTATTATATTTATACCTTTTTATATATAGGATATGGCTAATGTGATAACCCGGAATATTCCCAATACGATTACGAGCTGCAACTTGTTTTGCGGATGCATAGCCAGCTACATGGCTTTTCATGGCAACTATGAACTGGCCTTGCTTTTTATCGTGCTGGGGGCTACGTTCGACTTCTTCGACGGAATGACCGCCCGCCTGCTGCACGTATCTTCGCCCATAGGAAAGGAACTGGATTCGCTGGCCGACGACATCACGTTCGGACTGGCACCGGCTGCCATCGCTTTCTCCCTGTTCAAGGAAGTGCATTATCCGGATTTTCTTCAGCCGTTGTCAGGAATCATGCCCTATACGGCTTTCCTGATAGCAGTCTTCTCTGCCCTGCGACTGGCCAAGTTTAACCTGGATGAACGGCAGACCTCTTCCTTTATCGGAATGCCCACTCCGGCTAACGCATTATTCTGGGGCTCACTGACTGTGGGTGCACACAGTTTTTTGGTGTCCGACCATTTCAACGCTTTATACTTGTTCATCTTGGTAGTAGTCATGTCACTGCTGCTGGTGGCAGAACTCCCGATGTTCTCCCTGAAATTCAAAGACCTGTCATGGGGACATAACAAGGTAAGCTATATATTCCTGATAGTCAGCATTCCTCTGTTAATCATTTTCCAACTGAGTGGATTCGCGGCTGTCATCGTCTGGTATATCATTCTGTCATTACTGACATATAAGAAATAGCTGAGAAATCGTATGGCACATTTTTTGCATATCTCACATTAAAAACAAAAGACAATGTTCCATATTTTAGGCTTTCTATTTTTTATCATACTGGTTGTTCTGGTGATTGGATTGCTCATTCTTTCCAAAGTCATCGGCATGGTATTCGGATTCAAGCGTCGTATGCAAGGTAAGAATTCGGGTCAAAGAACAACTTACTCTTCTCAAAATTATCAGTCGAACCCTCGTCAGGAAGAGACAACAGATTCTTACTCCACACAAGGAGATGTACCTGTGCGTCAACGCAAAAAGATTTTCGATAAAGACGAAGGGGAATACGTGGATTTTGAGGAAATCAAATAAAGGAATCACCTCTTTTTCCGAAAAAAATCTTTCATCAAGCCGGCGCATTCGTCGGACAGTATCCCTTTTACGACCACGGTCTTCGGATGAAGTGCCTGAGGCGCATAGCGCTGATAGCCTCTTTTCTCGTCTTCCGCACCGAAAACGAGCCGACCGACTTGCGACCAGGCAATGGCACCGGCACACATCACACAAGGCTCCACCGTAACATAGAGCGTACAGTCAGCCAAATATTTTGCTCCTAACGAATTGGCAGCGGCAGTGAGTGCCTGCATCTCGGCATGGGCTGTCACATCGTGCAGCGTTTCGGTCAGGTTATGCGCACGTGCCAGAATACGGTCACGACAGACCACCACGGCTCCCACCGGAACCTCTCCTCTTTCTGCTGCCCGTGCAGCCTCAGCCAGCGCCTGTTTCATGTAAAAAGAATCGTCCGCCATAACTTATCTGCGCATATCGTGTTCCTTGAAAAGAGTAGGATAATCTTCCTCCATATTCTGATGGATAAAAGCCAAAACGGTCTCGCGAAGCCAGCGTGCCTTGTTCGTTATCTGGTATTTCTCCAGGTAACGGTCTACAATTCGCACCTCTTCTTCGCTCATCAGGCAAACCATCCGCTGGCGGCGGGGAGGATTACTGACTGGTACTTTTTTTCTTTTTTTTCCGCTATTTACCATCTTCGGTGCAAAATTAGCGTATTCTGTTAAAATGGAAGCATAAAAATGCGTATTTTTGCGAAAAAGCGGAAAAATGGCATCACATAATGAACTGGGAAAAGAAGGAGAAAATGCGGCCGTGAAGTACCTGCTGGAAAAAGGATATGAAATCAGGCACCGAGACTGGCACTCCGGACACCGCGACCTGGACATCGTGGCACAGAAAGACGGTGAGCTGGTCATTGTGGAGGTAAAGACGCGAAGCGATGCCTGTTTCGGACAGCCGGAGGATGCGGTGGACAGGCGTAAGATAAGAAGCATTGTGGCCTCGACGGATGCGTACGTCCGAAAGTTCGCCATTGACCTTCCGGTTCGCTTCGATATTATCACGGTGGTAGGAAGCCGCCCTCCTTTCCACATAGCACACATTGAGGACGCCTTTTTCCCGCCCGTATGGAACTAACTTTGAAACAGAAAAGAACAATGACATATCCTGAACCTATTGTATTGGCAGAAACGACTTCTACCAACACGTATCTGGCGACACTCTGCCAGAAAGAAGCGTGTGCGGAACTGACCACCGTGTATTCATCTTTCCAGTCGGCTGGGCGCGGACAGCGCGGCAACAGCTGGGAGTCGGAAGCCGGAAAGAACCTGCTCTTCAGTTTTGTTGTTTATCCGGAGTTTCTGGAGGCACACCGTCAGTTCTACCTTTCACAGGTGACTGCCTTGGCACTGCATGATGTATTGTCCTCTTACACGGAAGGCATTTCCATCAAATGGCCGAACGATATTTACTGGAAAGACAAAAAGATTTGCGGCACACTGATTGAGAATGACCTGACAGGCATCCATATCAGCCGTTCCATTTCGGGAACCGGCGTAAACCTGAACCAGGAACGTTTCCTCAGCGATGCACCCAATCCAGTATCATTATGCCAGATTACGGGCAACCAATATAACCCGCGGGAGATACTGGAACAGATTATGGAAAAAGTGACGGAGTACTATCAACTTCTGAAAGAGAACCGGACAGAGGTGCTGGAAACACGCTACAAAGAGGCGCTTTACCGAAAAGAAGGGCTGCATCTGTTCCGCGATAAAGACGGGGACTTCCGGGCACGCATTGCCGACATTGAACCGAACGGACGACTGATACTGGAAGACGAGAACGGACAGACAAGGGGATATTTATTTAAGGAAGTGGAATACATCTTATGACACGTACTGACCGACAGATTCTTCACATCGCCCTTCCTTCCATCGTTTCCAATATCACAGTTCCCCTGTTAGGCCTGATTGATGTCAGCATTGTAGGACACTTGGGAGCCGCATCTTACATCGGAGCTATTGCAGTGGGAGGCATGCTGTTCAATATGATTTACTGGTTGTTCGGTTTCCTCCGCATGGGAACCGGAGGATTGACCGCACAGGCCTACGGCAGACATGACCTGCAGGAAGTGACGCGCATCCTGCTTCGTTCACTGAGCATCAGTCTGTTACTGGCGCTGGCCTTGCTGTTACTGCAATATCCGATACGAAATATCGCATTTATGTGCATGGACACCAGTGAGGAAGTCCGGCAATTAGCTACATTGTATTTCCACATCTGTATCTGGGGGGCACCGGCCACTTTAGGACTCTATGGCTTCACGGGCTGGTACATCGGCATGCAGAATTCCCGTTTCCCGATGTTCATCGCCATCACCCAGAACATTGTCAATATTGCGGCCAGCCTGTTCTTTGTATTCGTACTGAAGATGAAGGTAGAAGGCGTGGCATTAGGCACGCTCGTGGCACAATATGCCGGACTGGGTATGGCCTGTCTGCTCTGGCTGGCTTATTACCGTCCGCTCCGGAAATACCTTCTCCAGAAAGCCCTGTTCGACCGTACGGAAATGAAGCGTTTCTTCCAGGTAAACCGGGATATTTTTATCCGCACGCTCTGCCTGATTGCAGTTACCGTCTTCTTCACTTCCACTGGTGCGGCTTACGGGGATGTGGTATTGGCCGTAAATGCCCTGCTGATGCAGCTATTCACCCTATTTTCTTATTTCATGGATGGATTTGCCTACGCAGGAGAGGCACTGACCGGGAAATACATCGGGGCCAAAGACAACCAGTCGCTAAGACTGACCATACGGCACCTCTTCAAGTGGGGAATCGCCTTGTCACTGCTGTTCACGTTACTCTACGGAGCAGGAGGAAAAAGTTTTCTCGGCTTGCTCACCAACGACACTTCTGTCATTTCGGCTTCTGAGGAATATATCTATTGGGTACTGGCCATTCCACTGGCAGGATTCTCAGCCTTTCTGCTCGATGGAATCTGTATCGGTGCTACAGCCACCCATTTGATGCTCCGTTCCATGCTGGTAGCCTCGGCCAGCTTCTTTCTGCTCTATTATGGATTGCATGACACATTAGGAAATCATGCGTTGTGGATGGCTTTTATTGTCTATCTGGCACTACGAGGCATTGTGCAAGCCTTTTACTATTTTTCCTACAAACTTCCCTGGAAAGATTAAACACCTACCACCCCATCCAATTGCGGCATAACCACCAGGCTATCACAATAAAGAAATAAATCCAAATGAAAAGAGGCCGATGTACCTTTATATAAAGTTTGGGGTACTTGGAACGAATAGACTCAACATAAAACAGTCCTATGATAATCGGTAAAGAAACGACCAATAAGGCATTGTACCCCCATGCTGCTGCCACATCTCCATGTAACAAAGCATGAACAGCCCGCTGTGAACCGCACCCCGGACATTTCCATCCGGTCCATACAAAAAAAGGACACTTGGGAAAAAGAGAAGAAGAAGTTGGGTTTAATGTATAATATACCACTCCAGCCAGAATCATCCCTCCTCCTATTCCCAAGTATTTCCAATGCTTAGTCATTTCTTTAATTTAGCATCGAAAAGAATGCAGCTCCATATACGAGCAGATACAATACAATTACAACCAGCCCCACAATGAAGCCAATCTTCGTCCACTTCCCGGCATCTTTACTGGCCTGAAGAGCAGCTTCATAATTACCTGCTGCATATAACGAACTCACTTTACTAGCAAAAACAATTCCAGCTATACCAAAAGGCAAGCAACAAAACACTGTAACAAGGATAGACTCTGCCATCCACGTTTTCGGACATACTTGTTCACTCATAGATTAAATTTTTAAAGTAACATTAATATAATGATTGACTACCAATCAATGCAATCATTCCTAAAAAAAGGAGGTACAACACAATGCAGCCTAGCGCGACAAAAAAGCCCCACAAAGTCCAGTTTTTAGCGGTTTGTGAATAGCGCAAGGCATCATTGTAACGACCGGAATTAAAAGCGGAATCAACCTTTGCAGCGTAGACAATACCAACCACTCCAAAAGGAAGGCAGCAAAGACAAGTAACTAAAATTGATTCCACCAGCCAAGACTTAGGCGGTACAGAAGGAGACGCAGCAGAAGTGTTAGGGGGCGGAGGCGGCAATTGAGCCAGCAACTCACCCAACTCCTCCATCTCGGACGCTTTTCGCCAATCGGTCATACCTACGTGCCATACCAGCACATCAGCTGTAAGCCCATTCTGTAATAATTCTTCAAAGCCGAATGGTCCCTTCTTCAATCCACCAATCAATAAATAATAATCCATTTCTTTAAATTTATTGAGTTATAGACACAAATATAGCAAAAAAAGCAAACAATCTGAATATTTGTAAAAATAAATTACTTACAAATATCAATCCACAATTCTTTTTCGTCATTGAAATACGCCACATATCCCCAATTATTTCTACCTTTGTTCCAAATTACTAAAACAAAAGAACTATGGCAAAATTCAAACGCATCCTGTTAAAACTCAGCGGCGAAAGCTTGATGGGAGAAAAGAAATACGGTATTGACGAAAAACGTCTGGGCGAATATGCACAGCAAATCAAGGAAATCCACGACATGGGGGTACAGATTGGTATCGTGATTGGTGGCGGTAACATCTTCCGCGGATTGTCTGGAGCCGGAAAAGGATTCGACCGTGTGAAAGGTGACCAGATGGGTATGCTGGCTACGGTTATCAACAGCCTGGGATTAAGTTCTGCCTTGGTAGCAGCCGGTGTAAAGGCCCGCGTACTGACAGCCATCCGCATGGAACCCATCGGCGAGTTTTACACCAAATGGAAAGCCATTGAAGCCATGGAAAACGGAGAAGTAGTAATCATGTCGGCCGGAACAGGTAATCCGTTCTTTACTACAGACACAGGTTCTTCATTAAGAGGTATTGAAATTGAAGCCGACGTGATGCTGAAGGGTACGCGCGTGGACGGTATCTATACGGCCGACCCGGAAAAAGACCCGACTGCCACCAAGTTCGATGACATCACTTACGATGAAGTACTGGCAAGAGGGCTGAAAGTAATGGACCTGACCGCTACTTGTATGTGTAAGGAAAACAACCTGCCGATTATTGTATTCGACATGGATACAGTGGGCAACCTGAAAAAGGTAATGTCTGGCGAAAACATCGGTACACTGGTACACAACTGATTATTCATTTGAATCAAAAAATATACGGCAAGACTGGAAAGGCATCCTGGTCTTGCCGTTTTTGTTTATTCACGTGTCAGTTCGTAACGGTGAAGTTCTGCATTTTTCATCAGTGGAACCGTACGCAGTTCCTCCAGCGGGACGCCTGTAATACGGGCTTCCAGGTAACGATTGATTTGTCCATGTGCCACTACCAACACACGCTTCCCGTCATAATGCTGCCACAGATAGTCCAAGAAAGCACCGGCCCGATCGTACATCATCTGGCGAGTCTCCACTCCAGCAGGAGGATTACTTAAATCGACACTCCCCACGGACAGCCCGGTCCAAGGCCCCCAGTCTATTTCCCTCAACAACGTAGTCTGCTGCCAAGGCAGCTGCCGGCTCCCAACAGCCAGTTGCACGGTATCCACCACCCGTTGCAGATCACTGCTGACCACTGCATCCAGTGCAATATCCCGCAGGGACTCTCCTAATTCCATCGCCTGCTTTTTTCCTTCTTCTGTCAATGTACCGGGCAAGTGCCCCTGAAAAATACGGCTCAGGTTTTCCACCGTCTGCCCGTGGCGCGCCAAATAAAGTGTAATCATACAACCGTGCTGTTTTATAGTGATAAAACAAAGATAAGAAGTTTTTCAGGATATTTCCGAAACCGAAAGACACAAACTTATTTTCAGAAGTATTGCAAGGAAATAAAAAATAGCTTATTTTTGTTCACATAAATACTTATCAACGAATATAAAACCTATAAATGCAAGAAATATATGGCAGATTCTAAAACAATTATCAGCGAAGCTGAAGAGAAAATGGATATGGCAGTCATGTACCTGGATGAGGCACTGGCTCACATCCGTGCCGGAAAGGCTGACGTACGTTTGTTGGACGGTATCCGCGTAGATTCTTACGGAAGCATGGTGCCCATCAATAATGTAGCGGCAGTAACTACTCCTGATGCGCGCAGCATCGCCATCAAGCCGTGGGACAAAAGCATGTTTCGCGTAATTGAAAAGGCTATCATCGACTCTGAACTGGGTATTATGCCGGAAAACAACGGTGAAATCATCCGTATCGGTATCCCCCCGTTGACAGAGGAACGCCGTAAACAATTGAGCAAGCAGTGCAAGGGTGAAGGTGAAACTGCAAAAGTAAGTGTGCGCAACGCACGCCGCGACGCTATCGACGCACTGAAAAAGGCTGTGAAAGATGGTATGCCGGAAGATGAACAGAAAAACTCGGAAGCCAAACTGCAGAAAGTACACGACAAGTACATCAAGCAGATTGACGACATGCTGGCTGCCAAGGACAAAGAAATCATGACAGTATAATCTTATTCACCATACACGAGGAGAGAGGAGTCCTTATGGTCTCTTCCCTCCTCTTTTTAATTTTGCACATATTCATTTTGGAAAAAGGTCTGGTCATTAAAAATACGGGAAGCTGGTACCTGGTCAAGACGGACGAGGGAAAGCTGATTGAATGTAAGATAAAAGGAAATTTCCGCCTGAAAGGAATACGCAGCACGAACCCCATTGCGGTGGGCGACCGTGTACAAATCAATGTCAATGCGGAGGGAACCGCATTCATTACTGAAATTGAAGACCGGAAAAATTACATCATCCGCCGTTCTTCCAATCTTTCCAAACAGTCACACATCATTGCAGCCAATCTGGACCAGTGCATGCTGGTGGTTACAGTGAACTATCCGGAGACTTCGACAGTCTTCATCGACCGCTTTCTAGCCTCAGCAGAAGCCTATCGTGTGCCAGTCTGCCTGGTATTCAACAAGGTAGACCGCTATACGGAAGAAGAACTGCATTACCTGGATGGCTTGACAAACTTATACACGCACATCGGCTACCCGTGCTACCGGATTTCCGCCTTGGACGGTACGGGAGTAGACGAAATCAAACAGGCATTAGAAGGAAAAGTAACTTTATTTTCCGGCCATTCCGGTGTAGGAAAATCCACCCTTATCAATGCCATCCTACCCGAACAGAATGTCAAGACAGGAGAAATCTCCACCGCACATAACAAAGGTATGCACACCACCACATTCTCAGAAATGTTTCCGGTGGCAGGCGACGGCTACATCATTGACACACCGGGTATCAAGGGATTTGGTACGTTCGACATGAAAGACGAAGAGGTGGGACACTATTTCAAGGAAATCTTTGAATTCTCTGCCCAATGCAAATATGGCAACTGTACCCACCGCCATGAACCTGGATGTGCCGTACGGGAAGCCGTAGAAAATCACTACATCAGTGAATCAAGGTATGCTTCTTACCTGAATATCTTAGAAGATAAAGAAGAAGGAAAATACCGTTCCGCATATTAACAAAAAGATTACGAAAAACACATGGACAAACGAATTAAATGGGGAATTATCGTTTTGGTAGGTGCAGGGCTGACCGCCTTGGGCATTCATACATTTACTCCCGGAGAGAACAAGGAACTGGCTGCTGCCGAGAAGAAATCGCCAGTCGACAAAAATAAGGCGCTGAATGTTAATGCAAAGATTATCAAGCCTCATCTGCTTACGGACCAGCTGTTTGTAAGCGGAAAGCTGATGCCGGACGAAGAGGTGGACCTGTCTTTTGAAACCTCCGGAAAGATTACCAGCATCGAATTTACGGAAGGTAGTTTCGTATCAAAGGGACAGTTGCTGGCCAAGGTGAACGACAGCCAGTTACAGGCTCAGTTGAAACGCCTGGAAGCTCAGATGCCATTGGCCGAAGACCGCGTGTTCCGTCAGAATGCCTTGCTGCAACGCGATGCGGTCAGTAAGGAAGCCTACGAACAGGTAAAAACGGAACTGGCCACCCTTAATGCCGACATCGAAAATGTGAAGGCCAATATTGCCATGACAGAACTCCGCGCCCCATTCGACGGCATCATCGGGTTACGACAAGTCAGCTTGGGAGCCTACGCCTCTCCGACTACGGTCATTGCCAAACTGACTAAAATCACTCCGTTAAAAGTAGAGTTTGCCGTGCCGGAACGTTATGCACGACAGATTCAGAAAGGTACCAACCTGACCTTTAAAATTGAAGGCCGACTGGAAACCTTCAATTCGCAAGTATATGCCACTGAATCGCGCATCAACGAGGAAACACATACCCTGACCGTACGTGCTCTCTATCCGAACCGGAACGGAGAATTGCTCCCCGGACGTTATGCGGACATCGCACTGAAACAACAGGAAATTCAAGATGCCATTGCTATCCCCTCGGAAGCCATCGTGCCGGAAATGGGAAAGAACAAGGTATTCTTGTATCGTTCGGGAGTGGCAGAACCGGTAGATGTAGAGATAGGTATCCGCACAGAAGCAGAAGTGCAAGTCTTGAAAGGCCTGTCTGCCGGAGATACCATACTGACCTCCGGTACCCTGCAGTTACGTACCGGTATGCCGGTAATTCTTGACCAAATCAACTAACCTTCTGCCGTATGAACATATCCGAACTTAGTATACGAAGACCGGTACTGGCCACCGTACTCACCATCATCATCCTGCTATTCGGACTGATTGGTTATACGACTTTGGGAGTACGTGAATATCCGTCGGTAGATAACCCGATTATCTCTGTGACCTGCAGTTATCCGGGAGCGAATGCAGAAGTCATTGAAAACCAGATTACGGAACCTTTGGAACAGAACATCAACGGTATTCCGGGGATCCGTTCCCTGTCGAGTACCAGCCAGCAAGGACAATGCCGTATTACGGTAGAGTTTGAGTTGTCTGTGGATTTGGAAACAGCTGCCAACGACGTGCGTGACAAGGTATCACGTGCGCAACGTTACCTGCCACGCGACTGTGACCCTCCTACCGTTTCCAAAGCCGATGCAGATGCCAGTCCTATCCTGATGGTAGCCATCCAAAGCAATACCCGTTCGCTGCTGGAGCTGAGTGAAATAGCGGATTTAACGGTCAAGGAGCAGTTGCAAACCATTCCGGATGTCAGCAGTGTATCCATCTGGGGAGAAAAACGTTACTCCATGCGTCTGTGGCTGGACCCGGTAAAAATGGCTGGTTACGGAATCACGCCTGTAGACGTCAAGAATGCCATCAATAACCAGAACCTGGAACTTCCTTCAGGAAGTATCGAAGGAAATACCATGGAACTTACCCTGCGCACCATGGGACAGATGCACACGGCTAAAGAATTCAACAACATCATCTTAAAGGAACAGAATGGACAGGTAGTACGCTTCAGCGACATCGGGTATGCCGAGCTGGGACCGGCCGACATCAAAAGCTACATGAAGATGAACGGTGTGCCCATGGTCGGTGTGGTAGTTATCCCTCAGCCGGGAGCCAACCACATTGATATTGCAGATGCCGTATACGAACGTATGGAGCAGATGCAGAAGGACTTGCCTGATGACGTAGAATATACCTACGGTTTCGATAATACCCGCTTCATCCGCGCCTCCATTGCGGAAGTAGAAAGTACGGTATACGAAGCTTTTGTACTGGTTATCATCATCATTTTCCTCTTCCTGCGCGACTGGCGCGTGACACTGATACCCTGTATCGTGATTCCGGTCTCCCTCATCGGGGCTTTCTTCGTGATGTACGTGGCAGGTTTCTCCATCAACGTACTCACCATGCTGGCCGTCGTACTGTCCGTGGGACTGGTAGTGGACGACGCGATTGTAATGACAGAAAACATCTATATCCGTATTGAACGGGGCATGAAACCTTTTGAGGCTGGTATTGAAGGAGCCAAGGAAATTTTCTTTGCCGTCATCTCTACCACCATTACACTGGCGGCTGTATTTATCCCGATTGTGTTCATGGAAGGAACCAGCGGACGTTTGTTCAGAGAGTTCAGTTTCGTGGTAGCCGGTTCAGTCATCATCTCCGCTTTTGCCGCACTGACTTTTACCCCGATGCTCGCAACCAAGCTATTAAAGCACCGGGAGAAACAGAACTGGTTTTACCGGAAAACAGAACCTTTCTTCGAAGGAATGAACCGTGTCTACTCCCGTTCACTCAATGCCTTCCTACGGAAACGTGTCATTGCCATTCCGTTTACCATTATCACACTGGTGCTCATCGGTTATTTATGGGGAGAAATACCTGCCGAAATGGCCCCATTGGAGGACCGTTCGCAAATCAATATCCGAACCCGTGCGGCAGAAGGTGCCAGCTATGAATACATACGCGATTATACGGAAGAAATCAACACGCTGGTAGACTCCATCGTACCGGATGCCGCCTTCGTCTCCGCCCGCGTATCCAGTGGTAGCGGAAACATTCAGATTACCTTGAAAGACATCAAGGAACGCGACTATACGCAGATGCAGGTGGCCGAACAGATTTCGAAAGCCATCCGCACCCATACCAAGGCACGTTCTTTCGTACAACAGCAATCCTCCTTCGGCGGACAAAGATCAAGCATGCCGGTCCAGTATGTATTGCAGGCCGTCAGCATTGAAAAGCTACAGGAGGTACTACCGGAGTTTCTGGCACAAGTGTACGACAACCCGACCTTCCAGATGGCCGACGTAGACTTGAAATTCAGTAGTCCGGAAATGCGCGTCACCATCAACCGCGACAAAGCGGGTACCATGGGAGTAAGCGTGCGCGACATTGGAGAAACCTTGCAATACGGATTGAGCGGACAGCGTATGGGGTATTTCTATATGAACGGAAAACAATATGAAATTCTCGGTCAGATTAACCGACAGCAACGCAACCAGCCTGCCAATATCAAATCCATCTATATCCGCAGTGACAAGGGTGAAATGATTCAGCTGGACAACCTAGTGGAATTCATAGAAGCGGTAGCGCCTCCCAAACTGTATCACTACAACCGCTTTATATCAGCTACGATTTCTGCCGGACTGGCTGAAGGAAAAACCATTGGTGACGGTCTGGACGAAATGGACAAGATTGCAGCCAACGTACTGGATGACACCTTCCGTACGGCTTTGTCGGGCGACTCAAAGGAATATCGTGAAAGTTCCTCCAGTCTGATGTTCGCCTTTATTCTGGCACTCGTACTGATTTACCTGATACTTTCTGCACAGTTTGAAAGTTTCAAGGACCCGTTCATCATCATGCTGACTGTCCCTCTGGCCATTGCCGGAGCATTGGTCTTCATGTATTTTGGGGATATTACCATGAACATTTTCAGTCAGATTGGCATCATCATGCTGATTGGTCTGGTAGCCAAGAACGGTATTTTGATTGTAGAGTTTGCAAACCAAAAACAAGAAGCAGGAGAAGACAAGATGCAGGCCATCCGCGATGCTGCCCTTCAGCGTTTACGCCCCATCCTGATGACCAGTGCTTCTACCATCCTGGGCTTGCTTCCATTGGCTTTTGCCTCGGGAGAAGGAGCCAATCAGCGCATTGCCATGGGAGTAGCTGTAGTGGGTGGTATGTTGGTATCTACCTTCCTGACCATGTACATTGTACCTGCCATCTATTCGTATATTTCGACAAACCGTGCTAAAAAAGAAAGAAAATGAAAAAACGGCTTATTTATTTTATGATATGTCTGCTGGGAGGCGGAATAACCGCACAAGCCCAGTACACCTATACGTTAAAACAGTGCCTGGAAGAGGGACTGGCGAACAACTATTCACTTCGCATCACCCGCAACGAAGAGCAGATGAGCAAAAACAATGCGACGTTAGGAAATGCCGGTTACTTGCCCACGGTGGATCTGACTGCCGGATATACCGGAAACGCAGACAACAGCAATACGCAGGCACGGGCTACAGGTGAAACCACCAAGCTTCGTGGCGTGTATGACCAGATTCTGGATGCTGGAGTAGATTTGAACTGGACCATCTTTGACGGCTTCAATATCAGCACCACTTACAAGCAACTGAAAGAACTGGAACGTCAAGGTGCCACCAATACCCGAATTGCCATTGAAGATTTTATTGCCAGTCTTACTGCGGAGTATTATAATTACATCCAGCAGGAAATCCGTTTGAAAAACTTCCGCTATGCCGTGTCGCTGTCCAGAGAACGCCTGCGTATCGTAGAAGAACGTTATCACATCGGGAATTTCTCCCGACTGGATTATCAGCAGGCCACCGTCGACTTTAATGCCGACCGGGCACAGTACATCAAACAAAGGGAACTGGTGCACACTTCACGCATCAATCTCAATGAACTGATGGCCGCCAAAGACATGGACCGCCCGCTCAGTGTGAAAGATTCTGTGATTGACGTAAACGAAAGCCTGGAATTCAATGATTTGTGGGAAGGAGCCCTTCAAACCAATGCCTCCTTACTACAAGCGGACCAAAACACCGTATTGGCTCAGTTGGATTATAAAAAGGTATTGTCGCGCAACTATCCGTATGTACGACTGAATGCAGGTTACGGATACACCCTCAACAAATACGACGTAAATGCCACACGCCAACGAAGCAACTGGGGATTCAGCGGAGGCGTCACTATTGGATTCAATATCTTCGACGGTAACCGGAAACGGGAAAAACGAAATGCCAGCCTGGCTATCCGCAATGCACAATTTGCCCGCGATGAACTGGAACAAAGCTTACGGGCCGACCTGAGCAACCTGTGGCAGGCTTACCGAAATAACCTTCGTCTGCTGGAACTGGAACGTCAAAACCTGGTTTCTGCCAAGGAAAACCATGAAATCGCCAAGGAACGTTACCTGCTGGGCGATTTATCGGGTATTGAAATGCGTGAAGCACAAAAAAGTCTGCTCGACGCCGAAGAACGAATTCTTTCTGCCGAATATGATACCAAGATGTGCGAAATCTCTTTACTGCAGCTCAGCGGAAAGGTTACACAATATCTGAAATAAGATATTCAGTAATTTTTCCTACCTTTGTCGGACAATAAAAAAACAGACAAAGAAATGGGGCTTTTTATTCGAAAAAGTATAGAGGCTTTACAAGCAGAAGCCAAAGAAACTGGAAGTGGTACCCTTAAACGAGTACTGGGTCCTGTCAGCCTGGTAGCTCTCGGGGTAGGTGTAATTATCGGAGCCGGATTATTTTCCATTACCGGAACCGTAGCTGCATCGTATACCGGACCAGCTATCACACTTTCCTTTATTATTGCAGCCATCGGCTGTTGTTTTGCCGGACTCTGTTATGCAGAATTTGCTTCCATGATTCCGGTATCCGGGAGTGCCTATACCTACTCCTACGCCACCATGGGAGAACTTATCGCCTGGATTATCGGATGGGACTTAGTATTGGAATATACCGTAGCAGCCACTACTGTCAGTATCAGTTGGAGCCGTTACATGACTGTATTCCTGCAAGGAGTAGGCATTGATTTACCCCATGCATTTACGGCATGTCCATGGGATGGAGGTATTGTCAACATTCCAGCCATGATAATTGTAGTCCTTATGAGCTTGATTCTGATGCGAGGCACCGCCGGAAGCTCTTTCTTTAACGGACTGATTGTTTTTCTGAAAATAGCTGTCATCCTGATTTTTGTGGTACTCGGCTGGCAGTTTATTCAAAATGACAACTATACTCCTTACATTCCAGCCAATACCGGTACATTGGGAGAATTCGGTGTTTCCGGTATTTTCCGTGGAGCAGCGATTGTCTTTTTTGCCTTTTTAGGATTCGATGCGGTAAGTACGGCAGCACAGGAAACCAAGAATCCAAAACGGGATATGCCCATCGGTATTCTAGTATCCTTGCTGGTCTGCACCATCTTATATATTCTCTTTGCCCATGTGATGACAGGAGTAGCCCATTACACCGACTTCAGTGGACAGGTGGGAATTGCTCCGGTAGCTGTAGCCATTGAAAAGATGGGGCATCCCGATGCTGCAGGTGTTATACAACCCGCTTATCCGTGGTTGAACAAGGCCATTATCCTGGCCATTCTGTTCGGATACTGCTCGGTAATCATGGTCACCCTACTCGGACAAAGCCGTGTATTCCTGAGCATGAGCCGCGACGGTCTTTTGCCACCGTTCTTTTCCAAAATCAACCAGCGTTTCCGCACACCGGTACACAGCAACTGCCTGTTTATGGTACTCGTCAGCCTGTTGGCCGGATTTATCCCGGCACAAGTAGCCGGTGAAATGACCAGTATCGGCACACTCCTGGCATTCACCTTGGTCTGCGCAGCCATCCTGATTGTACGCAAGACCATGCCCGACGTGCCCCGTGCTTTCAAGACTCCTTTCGTACCCTTTGTTCCCATCATGGGAATCCTTACCTGCCTGTGCATGATGAGTTTCCTTCCGGCCGATACCTGGATACGTCTGGTGCTGTGGATGCTTATCGGACTGGATGTCTATGCTTCATACGGAATCCATCACAGCAAACTGGAATACGGTCAAAAGCACCGGAAGGGAGATATTGTATTAAACCTGACCGGACTTATTTTGTCTATTCTAAGTGTGATTACCGGACTATGGCATCAGCAGACCGTAGGATGGGATGCAGACAAGACCCTGCTGACCATCTCTTTCGTGTTTGCCTTCACACACTGCGCTTTTTACATGTGGCGAATCTGGAAACATCCGCACAATCAGACCAAGGTTTCTTAAAAGAAGTTATAAAAAATCGTCAGGAACAGAAAAAACGAATAATAAACCACAACCAACATATAAAAAAGCAGTTATTTTACAGCGATTTATACTATTATGGATAAGAATATATTGTACACGGCCATTCAGGCCGCCCTTGCTGCGGGAGCAGAAATTATGTCTGTCTACACAGACCCGAAAGCAGATTTTGAAATAGAAAAGAAAGCGGACAATTCTCCGCTGACCATTGCCGACCGCAAGTCGCATGCAATTATAGCCCAAGCACTGGCTGCGACTCCTTACCCCGTTTTGAGCGAAGAAGGGGCTAAAATCGCTCCAGAAGAAAGACAACAATGGAAAGAGCTGTGGGTAGTCGACCCACTAGACGGCACCAAGGAATTCATCAAGCGTAACGGAGAATTTACCGTAAACATTGCTTATGTAAAGAATGGTTGTCCTGAAGCGGGAGTCATTTACATTCCGGTAAAGCAGGAACTCTATTTTGCCGACATTGAGCTGGGAGCCTACAAAATCAAAGACATTACCGATACAGAAGCTTTCCCGTCGCTGGATGCACTGATGGAGCAAGCCGAACGGTTGCCGTATGCCAACCGGACAGACGATACGTTCGTTATCGTGGCTTCACGTTCACACCTGACTCCCGAAACGGAAGCTTACATCCATGAAATGCAGCAAAAACATGCACACGTGGAAACAATTTCCAAGGGAAGTTCGTTAAAGCTGTGTCTCATTGCCGAAGGGAATGCCGACGTATACCCTCGCTTTGCTCCTACTATGGAGTGGGATACTGCAGCCGGCCATGCCATTATCCGTGCTGCCGGAAAGGAAGTCTATCAGGCTGGAAAAACAGAACCGCTACAATATAATAAAACAGACCTGCTGAACCCCTGGTTCATTGCAGAATAACCCCCAATTTATGTCTACTGAGATTATCATCGTACTTCTTTCACTCGTGGCCATGCTGGCCGCACTGATTATGGACAAGATGCGACCGGGAATGATTTTGTTCTCGGTGGTGGTGATTTTTCTTTGCACGGGTATCCTTACCCCTAAAGAAATGCTGGAAGGCTTCAGCAACAAAGGCATGATTACCGTAGCCATGCTGTTTCTGATAAGCGAGGGCGTCCGTCAGAGCAATGCCTTGTCACAGCTTATCAAAAAACTGCTGCCACAGCAGACCACTTCGGTCTTCCGGGCACAAATACGCATGCTGCCCAGCATTGCCTTCATTTCCGCTTTCCTGAACAATACCCCGATAGTAGTCATTTTTGCCCCTATCATCAAACGGTGGGCCGGCCACGTCAAACTTCCGGCCACTTATTTCCTGATTCCCCTTTCGTATGTGACCATTCTCGGAGGCATCTGCACCCTGATTGGCACTTCTACCAACCTGGTAGTCCACAGCATGATTCTTGACGCAGGACTGAAAGGGTTCAGCATGTTCGAACTCGGAAAAGTGGGAGTCTTTATCGCCCTGGCCGGCATCATCTACCTGCTTCTGTTCTCTAAAAAGCTCTTGCCTTCCGACCGTCCGGAAACCACCAGCGAAGAAGATGGCGATTCTTCATTGCACCTGGTAGAAGCCGTAATCGGCCCCCGGTTCCCGGGAATCAACAAGACGGTCAGCGAATTTGATTTCAAGCGCCATTACGGAGCTGAAGTAAAAGAACTTCGCCGCAGCGGACGCACCTATAAGAATCTGAGCGAGGTCAGTTTCCGGGAGGGTGACACACTGGTGGTGCTGACTGATGACAGTTTCATCCAGACATGGGGAGAATCATCCGTCTTCCTGATGCTGGCCAACGGAAAAGAATACGAACCTGCCGGCAAAAAGAAACGCTGGTTTACCCTTTTCCTGCTCCTGTTCATGATTGTAGGGGCCACCGTGGGCGAACTGCCGGGTATTGAAAAATACCTTCCAGAAGGCATCAAGCTGGATATGTTCTTTTTCGTTTCCATCACTACGGTCATCATGGCATGGAGCAAAATATTCCCTCCACAGAAATACACCAAATATATTTCATGGGATATTCTGATTACCATTGCCTGCGCTTTTGCCATCAGCAAGGCCATGGAAAATTCCGGGGTGGCCGATTTGCTGGCCGGATACATCATCAACCTGGGACATAATTACAGTCCCTACGTATTGCTGGCCGTGCTGTTTATCATTACGAACATCTTTACAGAGCTTATTACCAACAATGCAGCGGCCGCACTGGCTTTCCCCATCGCCTTGTCCCTGTCCACCCAGTTAGGTGTCAACCCGATGCCCTTCTTCGTGGTCATCTGCATGGCAGCCTCAGCCAGTTTCTCCACTCCCATCGGCTATCAGACCAACCTGATTGTACAAGGTATCGGAAACTACAAGTTTACCGACTTTGTCCGTATCGGATTACCTCTGAACATCATCACGTTCCTGATTTCCGTTTTCCTCATCCCGCTGATATGGCCGTTTTAAAACTGATTTAAATACGCTTTAAAATATGAACAACCAAGAAACAAATCATATCTATCCGATATTCGACCGCATGTTAGGTCGTGCCGACAAAGAAGAATTGCTGAAACAACACGGACTCATGATCTGGTTTACCGGACTGAGCGGTTCCGGAAAGAGTACCATCGCCATTGCCCTGGAACGTGAACTGCAGCAACGCGGTCTGCTATGCCGTATCCTGGATGGCGATAACATCCGCAGCGGCATCAACAACAACTTAGGATTCTCGGCAGAAGACCGTGTAGAAAACATTCGCCGCATTGCAGAAGTCGGCAAGCTGTTTGTCGATACCGGTATCATCACTCTGGCCGCTTTTATCAGCCCCAACAATGAAATACGTGAAATGGCTGCCGGAATTATCGGAAAAGAAGATTTCTTAGAAATCTACGTCAGCACGCCGTTAGAAGAATGCGAACGTCGTGACGTAAAAGGCTTGTACGCCAAGGCACGCCGTGGAGAAATCAAGAACTTCACCGGTATCTCTGCTCCGTTCGAAGCTCCGGCTCATCCCGCCCTTTCGCTCGACACCTCCAAGCTGTCACTCAAAGAATCCGTCGACCAGCTGCTCGACCTGATTCTTCCCAAAGTCACTAAAAAATAAACATTATATAGCCATGCAAGAAGAATACAAATTAAGCCACTTAAAAGAACTCGAAGCCGAGTCCATTCATATCATCCGTGAGGTGGCTGCCGAATTTGAGAATCCGGTGATGCTCTACAGCATTGGAAAAGACTCATCCGTCATGGTCCGCCTGGCAGAAAAAGCCTTCGCTCCGGGAAAAGTTCCTTTTCCTCTGATGCACATCGATTCCAAATGGAAATTCAAGGAAATGATTCAGTTCCGCGATGAATACGCTAAAAAATACGGCTGGAACCTGATTGTGGAAAGCAACATGGAAGCCTTCCGCGCAGGCGTAGGCCCCTTCACTCACGGAAGTAAGGTACACACCGACCTGATGAAGACACAGGCCCTGCTGCACGCCCTCGACAAATACAAATTCGATGCGGCCTTCGGAGGTGCACGCCGTGACGAGGAGAAATCACGTGCCAAGGAACGTATCTTCTCTTTCCGTAACGAGTTCCACCAATGGGACCCCAAGAACCAGCGTCCGGAACTTTGGGACATCTACAATGCCCGCATCCGCAAAGGAGAAAGCATCCGTGTGTTCCCATTGAGTAACTGGACCGAACTGGACATCTGGCAGTACATCCGTCTGGAAAATATCCCCATCGTACCGTTGTATTTCGCAAAGGTACGTCCGGTGGTCAACATCGACGGACAGCTGATTATGCCCGATGACGACCGTCTGCCGGAAAAATACCGCGACAAGATTGAAATGAAGAAAATCCGTTTCCGCACCTTAGGATGCTGGCCGCTGACAGGCGCCATTGAAAGCGAAGCCGACACCATCGAAAAGATTGTGGAGGAAATGATGACCACCACCAAGAGTGAACGTACTACCCGTGTCATCGACTTCGACCAGGAAGCCAGTATGGAACAAAAGAAACGTGAAGGATATTTTTAATTACGCAACAACATGGAAGAATTAGATAGAAGCAAATCAGGCAACCCGATGGAAGGAGAAGCCAGAGGCAAAATGTCCATCGAAGAATTCCTGGCAAAAGATGAACAAAAAGACCTGCTCCGTTTCCTGACCGCAGGTTCAGTAGACGACGGTAAATCTACACTAATCGGTCGTCTGCTGTTCGATAGTAAGAAATTGTACGAAGACCAACTCGATGCTTTGGAACGCGACAGCAAGCGTATGGGAAATGCCGGTGAACACATCGACTATGCCCTGCTGCTCGACGGACTGAAAGCTGAACGTGAACAAGGTATCACTATCGACGTAGCTTACCGTTATTTCTCTACCAACAACCGTAAGTTCATCATTGCCGACACTCCGGGACACGAACAATACACTCGTAACATGATTACCGGTGGTTCTACCGCCAACTTGGCAGTTATTCTGGTCGATGCCCGCACCGGTGTCATCACACAGACCCGCCGCCACACTTATCTGGTATCCCTGTTAGGTATCAAGCACGTGGTATTGGCTGTCAACAAGATGGACTTGGTTGACTACTCAAAAGAAGTATTCGACAAGATTGTAGCAGAATATACTGCTTTCATTTCCCCGCTAGGAGTTCCCGACGTACAGTGCATTCCACTTTCAGCCCTTGAAGGTGACAATGTAGTAGAAAAATCCGACCGCACTCCATGGTATGAAGGTCCGGCCTTGTTGGAATTCCTTGAAACCGTACATATCGGTAACGACCATAATCTGAACGACTTCCGCTATCCGGTACAGTATGTACTCCGTCCGAACCTCGACTTCCGCGGTTTCTGTGGAAAGGTAGCTTCCGGCGTTATCCGTAAAGGTGATGAGGTAGTAGCTCTTCCTTCCGGCAAACGTTCGCATGTAAAAAGCATCGTGACCTACGACGGCGAACTCGACTATGCCTTCCCGCCTATGTCTGTAACCCTGACACTGGAAGATGAAATCGACGTATCCCGTGGCGAAATGCTGGTACACCCGGACAACATGCCACTGATTGGACGTAACTTCGAAGCCATGCTCGTATGGATGGACGAAGAAAAGATGGACATGGAAAAATCTTTCTTCCTGAAACAGACCACCAATACCAGCCGTACCCGTATTGACAGCATCAAGTACAAGGTAGATATCAACACCATGGAACACCTGTCTGTTGAAAACGGACGCCTGGCCAAAGAAGATGTTCCTATGCAGCTCAACCAGATTGCCCATGTGGTACTGACTTCTTCCAAGGAGCTGTTCTTCGATCCTTATACCAAGAACAAAGCTACCGGTGCCTTCATCCTGATTGACCCGATTACCAACAACACCAGTGCAGTAGGTATGATTATCAATCAAGTGGCCGACAAAGACATGCACAACCAGATGGAACTGCCTGTCCTCAATCTGCCGAAACTGGGAATTGCTCCAGAACACTACGATGCCATTAAACGTGCCGTAAAAGAACTGGAACGTCAAGGTATCGCAATTGAATTAAAAGTTTAATTGACAAGTTGAGTTATTCAACCGTCAATTGCCAATTATTAATTATCAATTAAAAGAAATGGGATTACTTGAATTCAACAAACTCCCCATCAATACTTTAGTGGGAGCCGACTGGAAGACCTTCAACCAGATAACCGCTGGTCGTACCATCGATCCTGCGTATAAAGGAAAATACCGCCTGACCAAGGCTGTATGCCGCCTGTTATCTACACTGGCTCCTCTGCAGGACAAACGTTACGAAAAGCTGTTGGCCGATAAGCCACTGGAACACGATCCTGTATTTATCCTCGGGCACTGGCGCAGTGGAACCACGTTCATGCACAACGTATTCTCTTGCGACAAGCACTTCGGCTATAATACTACCTATCAAACAGTATTCCCACACCTGATGATGTGGGGACAACCTTTTTTCAAGAAGAACATGAGCTGGCTGATGCCGGACAAACGCCCGACCGATAACATGGAACTGGCCGTAGATCTTCCGCAAGAAGAAGAATTTGCCTTGGCTAACATGATGCCCTACACGTACTATAACTTCTGGTTCCTGCCTAAACACATGCAGGAATATGCCGACAAGTACCTGTTGTTCGATGACATCAGCGAGGCCGAACTGAAAGTGTTTGAAGAAACCTTTACCAAACTCATCAAGATTTCTTTGTGGAACACCCACGGTACACAGTTCCTCAGCAAAAATCCGCCGCATACCGGACGTGTGAAAGAGCTGGTGAAAATGTTCCCTAACGCTAAATTCATCTACCTGATGCGTAACCCGTACACCGTATTTGAATCTACACGCAGCTTCTTCACCAACACCATTCAACCGCTGAAATTGCAGGACATCAGCAACGAAGAACTGCAAGAGAACATCCTTTCGGTTTATGCCAAATTGTACCACAAGTATGAAGCCGACAAGAAGTTCATTCCGGAAGGCAACCTGGTAGAAGTCCGCTTTGAAGACTACGAAACCAATGCATTTGACATGACGCAGGAAATCTACCAAAAACTGCAGATTCCAGGCTTTGAAGACGCTCGTGCCGACATTGAAGCTTACGTCAACAAAAAGAAAGGTTACAAGAAAAACAAATACCAATACAAACCTGAGACGGTAGAACTGGTGGAAAAGAACTGGTCGTTCGCCTTGGAGCAGTGGGGGTATAAATTGTAAGACTAAACTCAATAGAACAAAAAATGCGGGACATACGTTCCGCATTTTTTGTTACACATTCTCAATCTGTTTACTTACATACGATTCGGAATCCTACGGCCGTTTTCAGATGAGCTGAATCAGGGTAAACAATATGCAATCCATCAGCCTCTTGCTTCTATTCTATCTTATTCTTCTCTCCCAACAATTCCACAGAAGTCACCTGCTTTTGTCCTGTACCCGCATCACTTCCTAAAGAGACGATTTTCAGTTTATCACCAGCCTTCATCCAGAGAACCGTCAGGGCGAAGTGGAATAGACACGCCTACCGCACCATCACGAGCCACTATTTCCAAAAGATAACGTATCACGGCATCTGAGCTATACACAAAATTCGGTCCATAGAACCAGTCACCGACCGGAGTCTCTGCAATCCAGGCCTGGTCGGTTTTGATATTCTCCGGAATTCCTGTCTCACAAGTATTGACCGTACCATTTGTCTGCTTCCTGAACTTCACGATACTAAATACATCCACCTTTCCCCGTCGATCCAGCGTCTTATTATAAAAATCCGCTATTACCCGTTGCATGGCATCACATTTGTATCCAGTACCTGTTCCAGAGCCACTGAAAGGTTGCTGGTCTGTACCGTCTGTATAAATGAAATCCGGATTGTATTTGTCTACGGCATCCATCATTCTCAACGCCCACCATTTGGCATACCATTCAGCATACTCCAGATGACCGCTAAAGATACCAGCCTGAGGAGGAGACCATCTTGAGTTAGCCGCCTCAGCCACCGTTTCATACTCCCTCAAATTAATCCCATAGAGATATTTAGGGTCTAATCCTTCCCACCATTTACCTTTGCCGTCGGCCAGTGTCAGGTTTCCGTCGTATGGCACTCCTTTCTTATCACCTTTTGTATCACTTTGAAAAGCAGTTTGCCACCACCAGGAATACTCATGATGGAAGGTAAGACCAAAACGGATTCCAGCCTTTCTTGCAGCCTTCTCCCATTCGCCAATCAAATCACGCTTCGGCCCCAGACGCGTGGAGTTCCAAGGTTGATATTTAGAATTCCACATATCAAACTGGTCATGATGCACACCCTGGATAATAAGAAACCTTGCCCCTGCATCCTTGTAAATATCCACCAAAGCCTGCGGGTTAAACTTCTTCGGATTCCAGTCGCGCAATACCTCCTTGTATCCCACTTCCGAGGGATGTCCGTAATTTTTCAGATGATTTTCATACGCCGGTGTCCCCTCCACGTACATTTTTCGGGCATACCAGTCGCCGCTTTCTCCTGCCGACTGCGGTCCAAAATGTATCCAGATTCCGAATTTGGAATCCCGCAACCATTCCGGTGTACCCGGATAATTTGCCTCAATCGACTTCCACGTAGGTTCATACGGTCCGGAAGTTATCGGCAAATCTAATTTTACCTCTTCAAAAGTCTGGATATTCCCCATCGGAACAGAATTTTCCGCCAACGGTTTATGCACTGACGGCATCGGTCCTAACTGATAATTCACCCCATTAGTCTGCTGCTGGGAAAAAGCCGTCGCACAAGCCCCCAACCACAAACAACCTAACATTATAAATTGGTTCATATCTATTCCTATTTTTATAAAATCACATAATTCCTTTTACAAATATAGATGGGAAATTAAGCGAAAAAATAGGATAAAAATGTAAGATTATAGGAGGAAATCGATGATTTAATATAGCAGCATTATCCAAAATTTAGGGTTGTCATATCATTTTTATCATCAACTCCATGACGATGCAGACTAAAAAACTCCGAAACTCGATATGAGTCTCGGAGTTATATAAAAATAGGAATCTAAATATTTATACTAAACCTAGAAAACCTTATCTAATGCACCATTGCACAATAAATATACTTTTTAAATATAAATTAAAAAGAAAAGCTATCACTGTTCATATTCCATTTTCTTTTTCGCATAAAAATCTCTGAGAACATAAAAAGCTTGTTTTTTAATGCCATTCTCAGAAATCAGCCCTTTCCGATTAAAGAAATTCTGATATGTATGATGCTGTCGACGTGCTGAACGAAAATCCACCAATATCCACGGAGACATCCCTGCAAATCCTTCCAAGCGGTCATACATGGCTATGCTCTGACGATATAACTCCGCCAGAAATTCCTCAGACCATCTAGTGTTTTTATCTGCGTGATAGCCTTGCAATGCTCCACCGCCCCATTCGCTGATAAAGACAGGTTTGTCGTAAGGAATATTCCATTTGCGTGTCTTGCAGTCGTCAATACGGCCACCATACCAGCCAAGATAGTTATTGAAGCTAATAATGTCCACGTATTTGTTCATGCCATCCTGAATGCTCGTCACGTTGTCGCGAGTACCTCCTACTTCCATTGCCATACTTATTAAACGAGTGTTATCCATCTGTTTCGCTTGTTTGGATAAGTTTGCCAAAAATGTATTACGATCCTCACTTTCAGGTGTTTCGTTTGCTAAAGACCATACTACCACCGCACAACGATTCTTATCCCGTTCCATCATATCAATCAACTGTTGAGAAGCATTCTGGTAGGTTTCTTTATTCCCAAAAGCAATTGTCCAATATACAGGAATCTCATCCCAGACCATCAGCCCCATCTCTTCGGCAGCACGTACCATGTGTTCACTATGTGGATAATGTGCCAAGCGAACAAAATTACAATTCAGTTCTTTTGCCCACTTCAGTAGAATTTCAGCTTCCTCACGGGAATGTACCCGTCCTTGCCTGTAAGGGGCTTCTTCGTGAATGCATATTCCTCGGAAAAACACTTTCTTTCCATTCAGTAGAATATTCTTGCCTTTTGTTTCAATCTGCCGGAAACCAATACGGTCTTTTATTTGTTCTGTACCATTGGTAATAATCACATCATATAATTGGGGAGACTCAGGGCTCCAGCATTTGGGGGTAGATTTAATGTGGAAGTCTGCTTTCCCTTCGGTATCGGTAGTCAACTGAGCTTTCACCTTCAATTCCGGAATTTCCAGCTTTATCTTAACCCCTGCCTGTCGAGTATTCAATTTAACAAAGCCCTGTATCCGGTCATATCTTCCTTTTTCAAGCTGCACTAAATAGTCATCCACTGAAACTGACGGAGTTTCTACCAGAAGCACATCCCTTGTAATCCCTCCATAATTCCACCAGTCTGTATTTGAGGTAGGAACATCATCCGGTTTAAGTTTGTTGTTTACCCTGACTACAACAAAATTATTACCTTCCTTCACCTTATCAGTTATATCATAATTGAATGGAGTGAATCCACCGATATGGCTTCCCAGGTGTTCTCCGTTCAGAAAAACATTTGCTTCATAATTCGCTGCCCCAAAATAAAGATACAATCTGGTGTCTTCCTTTTTTTGATACGTGAAATCTTTCTTATACCAGATACTGCCTTCATAGAAAAAGAATTCCTTTTTCTGCGTGTTCCAGTCTCCAGGTACCACAAGCTGCTCCTCTGTACTGAAATCATATTGTATCAAATCAAGGGGACTCTCAGCCTGCTGATTTTTAAAATAACCATATTTATTGAAATTCATGCGGTAGTCATAATAACCAACATCCAATGGATCAACTATAGTCTGCCAATAGCCGTTGAGGCTTGTAATATTCCTGGAATATACATTTTGCAGCTTTGATTGTAAACCAAATGCAGGTATACAAAAAAAGACCGTAAATAACACTATATAAATTCTAGCTTTCATTGGTATTTGATTTAAATCGTTTTAAATATAAAGATATAAATCATTCTTTAAGTATATCTTTCTTATAACGCACTAAAGCCTCCACATAATAATAATCTGCATACGTCAAGGGAACATCCATCTCTCCATTTACCGGATAATTACCAACAGAATGCTTCAATATAAAATTACAATTTGTTCCTGGTTCTGCCAAGTATTCGGGTGATGATAATGTCTTTAACTGTGTTTCAGCTACAGACAAGCATTGCCTTGAAAAATCTCCGTCCGTATATTGGCTCAACTCAATCAAAGCAGAAGCCATAATAGCAGCTGCGGAAGCATCTCGCAATGCATTGGGAATATCCGGAGCATCAAAGTCCCAATATGGAATCTTATCCTCTGGCAAGCGAGGATGATCCATTAAGAAATGAGCTACATTTTTAGCCTGTTCCAAATAGCGGGAGTCTTTTGTTTCACGATACATCATCGTATAACCATACAAAGCCCAACTCTGACCACGTGCCCAAGCTGATTCATGTGCATATCCCTGATTGGTTTCCTTCTTTTCAGGAAGTCCAGAAATAGTATCATAGGAAACCACATGATAACAACTGTAATCCGGACGAAAATGATGCTTCATTGTTACATCTGCATGGGATTTTGCAATATTCACATATCTAACTGAATCAGAGTTTTTAGAAGCCCAAGTCAATAACTCTAGATTCATCATATTGTCAATTATCACCGGGAATTGCCATATATCCTCATTCCAGTCCCATGAGCGTATACAACCAATTATCGGATTAAAACGAGTGCTCAATGATTCAGCACCTTGCAATAACACTTTCTTATATTCTTCATTGCCCGTCAGGCGATACCCATTTCCAAAACTACAATTAAGCATAAAGCCTACATCATGATTATTTGTAGTATATTGAATATCTTTTACTCTCCACGTATAATCCTCCGCATATTGCCTAATAGAATCATTCTGAGTTTCTTCATACAGATACCATAGCACACCTGGAAAAAAGCCACTTGTCCACCAATGTATAGATGCTGTTAACAATTTTCCATCCTTCCCTATTGTCCTTGGCATTTTCTCTTTTTCCGCCCATAGACATTCAGCCATCAATTTTGATTGTATCATTGCACGTTCCAGTCCCCTATCCACTACTTGACGCATTTCATTTTTATGTGAAACATGACATCCCACACATATGATGGATACACACACCGCAAAAAATATTGATTTTGTTTTCATTTATAATTTTGTTTGTATATTACCACTTCAAGTGTTTCACACTACCATCTTTCAATACTATATTAAATTTATTTTCTTTCTTATCATATTGAATCTTACTTATCGGATTCCAAGTATCATTATACTCCCAACCACTTTTCTCCCATAATTGTAATGTGATATACACCTTTTCGTTTTCACATCTATCATGCGCATTAATCACTACACTATATTTACTCTCAGGATGCAAATCTTCTGCTCGAATAAATTCCATCTGTTTCCATCCTTCCCAAGCTATCATACCTAAACAATAAACTCCATTGTCTATTATATAAGTCTCCTTTCCATTTAATTTAACGATGCTTTCACGAATTTTTTTCTCTTTCTCAGGTAAAGCATAATGCCCTATCCTTACTTCTATAGGTGAAGAAGAAGTAAGTTTATCAATTCTTAAGATTCCATTAGAAAGGGGCAATTCCGCCAATTGAAAACGAACAGACTCATCACTCTCCAGCCAAGCCTCCCGGCAGTAGAAACCATCCTCATATTTTTTAAAACCAAAATTACAAAGAGCTTCCCAATTTCCCTTCTTATTCTTCACTACATAATTCATTGCTACCTCACCATTCTTGCCATCAGCCTGCCATGGAAACTCACTATTATAAGCTAAACGATTATAGTTTTCAACACGATGATAGCCATTCACACTTTGAATGGTTGTACTACGGATTTCCGCCGCACCTATATTCGGATAATCAGCTACTAATATATGTGCATTTTTAGCATACTTACAATAGACTTTATCTTTCTCAAATTTAGCCCAATCACCTTCATTCTCAACAGCTTTCCAAAAAGGGTTGCTTTCAGGAAGATAAAGTGCGAAAAACAATTTTCCTAACCAAAATACACTACCACGACAACTATAACTATTCACAGACGGTTCGAAAGCACCATAAAAACCCAATGTAGGAATACGATCTTTCAAGAAATCTGGATGTTGCAGAAATTGAAGCATTGTAGCAGATGCAATACGCCGCATCCATCCATAATTAATATTTGGATCCTGCAACAAACCAGTTAAAGCAAGCGGTGCAGCTGCCGCCATCCGGTAAGTAATGCTTCGCCCCCACATAATCATTTTGCCATCTTGTGCAAACATATAAGGATAATCTTCTATTATTGCACGAAAATGCTCCTTAAACTGTTTTGCATAATGTGGATAATATTTTTCACCAATTTCTTCAGCCCATAAAGAGCCATAGAGCTGAAAAGCCCACATGCTATAATAATCAAACAAAAAACCATCATGATACCAGCCATTACCACTATAAGAAGCTAGCACTCTTTTCAATAAGAACTCCAAATATGCTTTATTTATCTGATACCCTTGGCTCAAGAAAAAGCTCATAATGTTAATATTAAAAAACTGCCAATTCGTATCAAATGTCTCACCTTCACCATAACTCAACATCCGTACAGCCAGACTATCCTTCATAGCCTGAGACAACGGATTCCAGAACACTTCAGGAGCCATCATAAGCGACACAGCCAATCCCCCCATTTCTACCAACCGCTGTCCTCCATTCTTTTTAGGAGGATTCATTGGCACATAAAGTGGAGTTCCAGGTTGAAGCATCAACTCCAAATGCCTTCGATAATAATTACCTAATGGTATTCCATTCACTGTTAATTCTGGGTTCTCTTTCAATAAAGGTCCTGCAAGAAACATTGTTCTACAGAAAGCCTCTAACCTAGCCACAGGCTCCTGAGAAATAGTTCGAGGATAGCTTTTCCCTGGCTGCTTGGGAAAATCCAAAGGATCATCCAATGAATTTACATAACTGAATGCCCCTCTTAGCAAATAAAGAGCAGCCTCTTTCCAATGTGAACGAGTCATACCTGTATAAGGACTGAGCGTCATATTTTTCTCTTTCACCACAAAAACCGAATCCAGAGATTCAGTTGCGCCAAGCCTCAAGCATGACAATCCCATCAAAACAATTCCTACTATAAAAACATGCATTTTCATTTCATTACAATTTAGTCGGTTCCCCCTATCTCTTCACTCTCAAGAATAACCCCTCAAGCACAGAACAGCAAGCAGGACACCTCTTTTTCATCCTAATTAACGGGTAAATAACCAATAATAAATTCATACTAAGTCCGAGAATTTTATAAATAGCTGGAACATATCCAGCTATTTATAAAATTACACCGACAATCAAGGATTTTGTACCAAAGGAATCGGATAAGCATCAATCTCTGATTGTGGAATATATTGTACTGCACAATTATCCGTCACCCGAATTTCCTGTACCACACTGCTTTCTGCTCCACGGTCATGGCAACCCGGATAATGGCGGTCAATCACCTTATCATTGCGCAATAAATCATATTTGCGGTGTGCCTCACAATAAAACTCCTTGCGAGCCTCGTCCAATATAGCATCCAGTACTTCTCCGTCACTATTCTCGTTATAATCAGGAATACCAGCCCTTCTCTTGATTACGTTCATATCCTCTATGGCTCCCGGATCATTGTTCAAGAAATGTCTAGCCTCCGCCCGATTCAAATACATTTCCGACAGGCGAATTAACATCGGTGAGTTAAGCAACGCATTCTTTTCCTGATATGCCAACTTATTAATAAAATACTGCGGGTAGTCGTTTCGCTTTTTCATCTGGTTTTGGATATGTACCGTATATTCTTTCCATTCCGCACGACCTACAACCTCACCATTTTCTCGATATACCTGACGAGCTCTCACATACAACGAACCATCGGGACGCTCCAGTACGTTAGGAGAATCATATTCAAAGAAGTCCTTCTTTTCATCGGTCACTATCTGATAACCGCTACTGGTTTTCTTCACCTGCTGAAAACGGTAATAATGCCTATGCAGCGGATCTTCAGCTGGAGTTTTGTCATTGTTATAGAAAAAGTTTTCACTGATAAAATAAAGTTCTTCAATCAGTTTTCCGTCCTTATCTTTTGCTTCTGTATACTGAGGAACAATAAATACACTTCTTACATCGTTAGGATATTTCTGAAAAGCTTCCAGCAACGGTTGTGAAGCATATACCTCACCCCATCCGTCTCCATCAATGATGGTGTACATGGCTGCCGAACGGCTCTTACTATAATCAATGTCTTTCAGCATACGAATAGCCAAAATAGCTTCTGGATTACTTTCTGGGACCAGTTCGTTCATGGTACGGTATTGCGTATTGTTCAGCAGTTGCTTACCCGAATGATCTATCACATCTGTAGCGTATGATTCAGCATTTGCATAATCATGCATATACAAATATACCCTGCTCAACATAGCCTTGGCTGCCCATACATTGGCATAGCAAGCATTCTTTTCTACGCCTGAATTTCCCATCAGTTCTTCCGCTTTCTTCAAATCCTTGATAATCTGCTCATACACCTTCTGTACAGTAGCTCTCGGAGGGCAATCATCCGGATCGGCAGACAATTTCAGAGGCACAGCCAAGTCAGATGCAGAAGCAATGTGGTAATCCTTTCCATAAGTGATAGCTAACAAATGATAGAACATACCACGCAGAAAGTAATTTTCACCTATCAGATGATCTGTCTCTTTCGACACTCCCTCCTTCGCTGTCAGAATTACCTTATTGCAGTTAACAATCAACTTGTAGGAATACGTCCACACGTCTGTCAGAATGCTACATGTCGGAATGCGCTGATAATTATATATATAGAAGTTACTACTGGTAGACTGTCCGCTATACAGCACATTGTCACTAGTAAATTCTCCGGCAAAGTGTACCGCTGAATGGAAATTACGTTCTTTCATATACGAATAGTTCCCCAAAGTAATAGTTTCTACGGAAGCTGAATTAGAAACCAGTTCGTCATCCGTCACCGAATCATACGGAAACTCCTCGATGTCGCACGCATTCAGCATACCCAGGCAGAAGATACCTGCTAATATCTTATTGTATATTGTTTTCATAAGTCTTTCAAGATTTAAATTTAAGAATTAAAAACCAACGGACAAACCGAACACATATTTACGCACGGTAGGATAGACAGTACTACTGCCAGCACCATTTCCCTCATAACTGGCTGTAGCCGGATCCACCTGAGAATAAGGAGTAATAGTAAACAAATTGTCCGCACTAAACGAAAGGGTCACATCCTCCAATCCTAACTTACTCAAGAAATTTTTGGGTAACCTGTAGGCCAGGGTAATGTTCTTCAAAGTAAGATAATCCGCATCCTCCAAATAGCGGCTGGAAGTCTTATGCGCATTGGCATTACCGCCACTAATAGCTTTCGGATGTGTAGCAATGTCACCCGGCTTCTCCCAACGAACCCATCCGTCCTTCAGTACCATCTGGTTATACGTGTCGTATGCTCCATCCGAATCAAGTAACTCACGACCTGAAGCATAAAGCTTAGCCCCCATACTATAGGCAAATGAAGCAGAAAAAGACAAGTCTTTCCAAGTTAGCATCGTATTAAATCCTCCTGTTACTTTCGGAGCAGCCGAACCTACATACGTTTTTGCACCTGTTGCTTCTGAGTAAGAATTGGTCAGAACTCTTTTTCCATCCTCATCCGTTGTATACCATTGAGGAGAACCAGTTTCAGGATCCACTCCTGCCCATTCGGCCATGTACAAATCATCCATGTCACGTCCTTCCTCAAAACGACGAAGACCACTAATCTGAGGCGCACCGCCATATAGTTCCTCAATCTTGTTCTTATTATGTGCCAAGTTAAAGCTGAAATCCCACTGCCAGTCTTTCAATGAAAGCAGGTTTGCATCCAAGTTCAGTTCAAATCCCTTATTACGAACGGCACCTATATTCTGCCACTGACCTCCATAACCGGTAATAGCCGAGAATTTCACATAATAAAGTAAATCGGAAGTGTATTTATTATAATAGTCGAGCGAAAGATTCACACGGTTGAAAAAGCTCAAATCTACACCGACATTTAATGTCTGGTTCTTCTCCCAGCTCAAATCCTTATTACCCAACTGATCCGGGAAACTAGCCGGTTCCTCGTTATACATGGAAGCGGTGTAGAGAGACAAATGGTTATAATACCCATCGGGCATATTCCCCACCACTCCCCAGCTGGCACGCAGTTTCCCGGCAGTCAGAATATCGGAAAGAGGCTGCATAAACTTTTCCCGATTGAAGTTCCACGCACCGGAGAAGGTATAAAAACTTCCGTACTGGTTATCTTTACCAAATTTGGAAGAACCATCCAGTCGATAGGAGGCCTGCAACATATAACGTCCATCAAAAGAGTAATTCACATTCGAAAGGACGGACTGAATATTGAAAGCCTGTTTTGTCCCCGACATAGCATCCATTCCTGTAGTTCCACTTATCACTTCCTTCCCGCTGATAATGCCTTTCGCTGTAGCTGATGTCACCTCATAAAAGCGGCGAGAGTATTCGTAAGCCACCAATGCCTGAATGTCATGCTTTCCGTTAATATTTGTCTTGTAACGCAACATCTGGTTGGTGAAGTAATTGGCTGTAATGGCATTCGTATTACTAATAGTGCCCGACTTAGCCTGTCCACCGATTGTATTGGGATCTACATAACTTTCATCGCGGGCAATTTTATAATTCACGTTATTGTTCGACTCAAAAGTCAGTCCGTCCAGCAACGTCCATACGAATCCGGCTGTAGCCGACACATAGAAATTCTCGTAAGCAGAAAAATTCTTGTACTGCCGCTCTAAATAGTTATTCTTGTCACGACCGTACCAATCCTGTTCCTTTCCGGTGCGCACCGTACCATCCTCGTTATAAGGATAGTCCCAAGGAAGATACAGATAAGAATCATACAAACTAGCCGTCTGGTCTTTAGTATGCACATACTGGCCTTGCAACTTGGTGAATGCCTTGAACTTTTCATGAATTTTATAATCGTTGTTGTTACGAATGGTATAACGGTTATAGTTCATTTCCTTCACTGCACCCGTTTCACGATAGTAATCCAACAACAGATACGAATCAACTTTCTCGTTTCCACCCTGATAGCTCACCGAAGCATTGGTATACAACCCAGTTTGTGTCGCTAAATCCATCCAATCAGTGTCATGTTTCAACAAATCGGGAGTAAACCAAGAACTACTGTTGAAAGCCGACTGATAGTCATACAACTGCTGTGCATTCATCATCTCCAAATTTCCCCATGACAAGTCGGACAACCCCTGTTGGATATTCACCCTGAACTTTTGCCGATCCTTAGATCCTTTCTTGGTGGTGATGACAATCACACCGTTTGACGCGCGTGAACCGTAAAGTGCCGTAGATGAAGCATCCTTCAATACCGACAGATTGTCAATTTCATTAGGAGACAGACAGGGATCTTCGTTGTAAATAACACCATCAACTACCCAAATAGGATCAAGACTAGAGCCCAACGAACCTTTACCACGGATACGAATACGCCCCGTACCACCTGGTTTACCGGAAGACACGCTCACATTCATACCAGCGACCTTTCCATCCAGCATACTGGAAACATTGGCTGTTGATACATCTTTCAGCTTTTCTTCTTTCAAGGCAACGGCAGCACCAGTTAAAGTATTACGCGACTGCGTGGTATAACCCATTACCACTACTTCATCCAGCACCTCCGTATCTTCATTCAGAATCACAGCCAGCGTCTTTCCTGAATCTGCAGTCAACTGTTGTGTCTTATAACCTATATAAGATATTTCAAGAGAAGTTCCTTCAGTAGCTTCCAATACAAAATTTCCATCAAAATCGGTCACGGTACCGTTGGTCGTTCCTTTTTCAACTACTGTTGCTCCAATGATCGGCTCCCCATTAGCATCCTTTACTGTTCCTGTTACCTTTTTTCTTTTCCCAGAAGTAACCTGCTGCTGACTTCCTTTTTTGATTACAATATTTTTACCTTGAATTTCATACGATACATTCTGTCCTTTCAAAATCTGAGCAACCGCATCCTTCAGCTGACTGGCATTAATTGAAACCGTACGGTCTGTATCCACATCACCAGCTATATATACGAAAGAATAACCACTCTTGGTTTGAAGTTCCGTCATCGCCTTCTTCACCGATACATTGCTCATTTTCAACGATATACTCTGTGAGTATATGCTTAGATTAAGGCATAGCAAAGCCCCGGCCATTAACATGGCTTTTTTTCTGTAATTCATAAGCTTAAATTTTAAGATTAAAAATTTCTGATAAAAGGCGTTTTACAAGGAATGTTTTATTACTTTTGCCACATTCCTTAGAAAACATCTTAAAAACTAACAAGTTAGAAAGAACTAAGGTATTGCCGGAGGAACTTCCCCTTCTTCCGGCTTTTTTTATGTTCTTTCGCCAAAAGCTAAATTAAGTATCTACTTTCTGCATAATCTTAAGGTCTTAGTGTGTTTAACAATCGGTTAATATAAGGTTATTTCCCGGTCTTTCTGCTTATAGCGTACTTTTCCGGTTTTCTCTAATGCTTCCAGAATATCTTTAATACCCTGTTCACCACGACCAAAACTTCCATAAAAACGAAAATCCCGAAGAGAATCTGTAGCAAAGGTTATATGTACATCATAACTGCGTTCCAGTATCTTTACAACTTCCGGCAACGGCAATTCATCAAAGAACAACTTGCCGGAAGTCCACTCCAATATATTCTTTACTTCTTTTGTTTCCTTTCTCATGTGACCTTCCGCCTTATCCAGCGTAACTTGCTCATTCGGAAGCAGAATCATCTCTGCTTCTGCCCGCAAACGATTATCCAGCGCCACTTTTCCTTCCAGCAAAGCCACTACCGCTTTTTCATCGTTCGGATAGTCGCGGAAATTAAACTTGGTACCCAATACTCTGACCGATAAAGAAGGTGTCTGTACATGGAAAGGAAGTTTCTCATTACGCTCTACCTCGAAATATCCTTCTCCACTTAATTCCACTTCACGGTTGTCTACTCCAAAGTCCTGCGGATAGACCAGACGGGAACCAGCATTCAGGACTACCAGTGTACCATCGGGTAAACGAAGACGTGTCTGCGCACCGAGAGGAGCTTCTACCTCTACCTGAGTTAACGCATTTTGCAGGTTGCTTTCTCCCTGACGATAAGAGAAGAAGGAAATAAGCCCTACCACCAACACAGCAGCTACATATTTATAGATTGTTTTCCAACCTATTACTTTCTTGGATTGCTTCTGAGCTGTACTTGCAGCTACCCGTTTCCGGAAGGTTTCAAAAGCGCGGTCGGCATCGTAACGCATACGTTCTTCCTTCTGCACGGCAGAAAACCAGATTTCCTGCTGCTGCATGAAATAACGTCGGTTATCTTCAGAACTGGTAATCCATGCGTCCAGTTCTTCGCGTGCTTCCTTGCTCAGACCTTTACTCAGAAAAGCGGCAATCAGTTCGTCGATATGTGAATTTCTTTCTTCCATTTTCAGGGTTTCTATAAGTGAGACGAAATTTTCGCCTGAGCGGGTAGGCGAAAAACGTATTTTTTTTATTTGAAAGTCGAAAAAAATAAAATCAGGATAATCAAATACTTCCCGAGTTCTGAATGAAGCGATGATAATGCACTCTTTATGTGATACTTAACTGTATTAACAGAAATATTCAACTCTGTAGCGATTTCTTCGTATTTTTTCCCCTCGAAACGACTTTTGATAAAAACTTTCCGGCAGACTTCCGGCAAATTCCGGATAGCATGATGAATTTCTTCCTCCAGTTCATGTTCCAGTAAACTTCCCAGAGGATAATCATCCGAGAGCAGATAGCGCATCTCTCCTTCTTCCGGAATAGAAGAAAAAGCCACTTCCGTACGTTCTTTCTTGGAGGACAGGTAATCCATGCAGTGATTCCGCACGGCACGCACTAAGTAACTGCGTAAGGAAACTTGAATGTCGAGTGTCTCATGTACTTCCCACAGATGAAAAACGACATCTCCTACCAGCGTTTCAGCCAGAAAATCATCTCCCACATATTCACGCGCTATGTGACACAACAAGGCATAATGATGACGGTAGAGGTATTTATAAGCCTCTTCATTTCCTCGTTTCAGTTGCTCTATGATAATTCGTTCCGTAATTTCCATCTGTGTGTCGTAGCGTAAATTCAGTTTATTCAAACATTTTCCGATAATAGGCGGCTTTATCTGTTATTTGTTTCCATTGTTCTATCCCATTGATGGAAGAAGAATGTACCCGCTCATAAAACGCGATTTCCTCATGAAGCGGACGGAAATCATTTTGCATCAGCGAAAGATTCAGTGCTTTTTCGATTCGGGCAAAACCATACATCAGAGAATCTTGTGCTACCTGCTGAATTTTTATTGTATAGGCAGAATCGGCTCGCAAAAAATCTCTTCGGGCAGTAAGCGTATCTCCCTTATAATCTTCGAGTACAGCTTTCAGGTGAAGCAATTCGGACGACATGGAATCACTCATACATCCATCCATTTCACGCAACAAGTCCAATACTTCCAACAGACGCCAACTCTGCAACAAATAACAGTATTTCAACAGATAAGTCTGCTTGTCAGGACGTAAAGCCAATGCACTATCCAGTTTCTGACGGATGAGTGAATCATGAATACATACTTGCGGATGCGACTTGTCAATTGGCCGATTCCAAAACAAAGAATCACTTTGCATCAAGCTGTCAGCCTCCAGCACAAATGCATGCACAACTTTTTGTATATCAGACGCATCATCTGATTTCTCATGCACACATGCAGAAACGATTCCAGCCAGACAACCAGCCATTAAAAAGAGTTTTGCATCCATAGTTCGAAGATTGGTTTTGCGCAAAGTTAATTTTTTCATTTATACCAAACATAAAAATGCAAAAGAATCTAAACAAAAACAGAAATCTCCCTACGAAAAAAGTCATTCGCTAGTAACAAATTCTCTGTTTCACACTGTGGGATACAAAAACCACAGTGTGGGATATATATTTCACAGTGTGGGATACAAATCCCGCACTGTGAAACAGAGAATATAACAAGACAAAATAGAGTATTCAAAGAAGCATCTGAAAACTATATCTGGTGAGATTCAGATTATTTCTTCAGACTTCTTTTTACTACCGCAGGTACGCCGGCTGCCAGAGAATCATCAGGTATATCTTTGGTTACGACACTACCTGCCGCAATGATGCAGCGATTGCCAATGGTCACTCCCGGACATACTACCACATTTCCACCCAACCAGCAGTCCTCACCTATCGTAATGGGATAGGCGGTTTCCTTTTCTTCACGGCGCTCCACATAATCCATGGGATGCTGAGGTGTATAGAACTGACAATGGGGACCTATCAGGGTGTGTTTTCCGATACGGATATAGCCTCCGTCGAGCATGATACAGTCATAGTTCATAAACACATTTTCCCCTAAAATGATACCTGTACCATGGTCACAATGGAAAGGCGGACAGATGGTAGTGCTTTGCGGAATACCGGGAATCAGTTCTTCTATCACCTGTCGATAATCATCATCGCAGATAGTCATGGAACGCAAACGGGCACAGACTTTCTTGGCGTGTACCAGACTGGCATGTATTTCAGGATCGGAAAAATAATAGAGCTCCTGACTGCGCATTTTTTCATATTCTGTTTTCATAGGCTTTAACACTAAAATTACCAGATCCAAAGGTAGAGGGATTTTTGTTTATCTGCAAAAAGATATTCTGAACAATCGGTAAACTTACTGTTTACGAAAATAGGCAGAGGGAGGCCCACCCGTAACCTGCTTGAAAACTCGGGTAAAACTGTTCGGTGAATTAAAGCCCACTTCGTATGCGGTCTGTTCAATGTTCAGCACATTGCCTGTCAGAATCTCAATAACCCTTACTATCCGCTGGTCATTACCATCTCCCGCGAATATGGCAGCGGCGGACATCAGATTGGAGAGGCACTGGCCAAAGCGTTAAGCATCACTTTCTATACGACAAGGAACTGATTACGCTTGTAGCCAAGGAGAGTGGTTTCAGCGAAGAATTCATTTCACGGAATGAACAGAAGATGCCCAGCGCCCTACTCTATCAGATGATTATGCAGGACTATGAGGCTCCGCTAGACAAAAGCCTTTCGTACGATGACGCCTTGTTTGTGGCACAAAGCCGGGTCATCCGTCGTTTGGCAACGGAAAAACCATGCGTCATCGTAGGACGATGTGCCGACTATATCCTGAGAGACCGTCCACATACCATCAATATTTTCTTGTTTGGAGATATGAAGGTAAGCATTCGGTAAACCACGTTGCAAATTTTGTGAATTAGTTCCGAATCGGTGC
>OLNS01000067.1_pt1 | contig 87951 bp, 65 predicted proteins | sample 1673031 | NCBI WGS metagenome assembly OLNS01 (sample SAMEA3136748, study PRJEB25190) | human gut metagenome | biome: human gut; feature: human-associated habitat; material: faeces | place: Austria | collected 2013
AATACTTTGTGTATGAATTAGTTGGCTAATTTTATACTATTTACTGAATGTCCCTATCTTAAATGCACTTGCGTTTTGAGTCAAACGTCCTTGCGTTTTGGAGGAAGCACAAGGACGCCTGAAAATGTTTCTTTTGGGGGTTAAGCGAGTTGCAGAAAGTCTGCGATTTCTTCCGGATTTTCCACCAAAAGGTCAGGCTGAAATGCCTCTAATTCACTTTTCGGACGGAATCCCCAGCATACACCTATGGTAGTCACTCCTGCATTAAGTCCTGTTTGCATGTCTACTCCTGAATCGCCGATGTAGACCACTTCCTCTTTCTGTACGCCACTTATTCCTATGATTTCATGAATGACTTGCGGGTCGGGCTTAGTTGGTACGTTTTCCCGCTGTCCGAATACGGCTGTAAAATGGATGGAGGGAAAGTATTGGCGGATAAGTTTCTCTGTCGCTTCCTGATACTTGTTGGAAGCGACGGCAACCTGAATGTGTTGCTCCTGAAGTTGTGTGAGCAGTTGCTCGATACCGGGGTAAGGACGACTTAAATCTGCATTGTGCAGGTTGTAGTAAGGTACAAATTGGGAACGTATGCGCAGCACATTCTCTGGTGTCCTTTCCGATTCAGGAAGAGCTCTTTCGAACAGCTTGTTGATGCCGTTTCCCACGAAAAAACGATAAGCGTCCGTGTCATGTGTGGGATAACCGAACTGAGTCAGCGCGTAGTTGGTAGCCGCTGCCAGGTCGGCAATGGTGTTTAGTAAAGTTCCGTCCAGGTCAAAAATTACAAGTCTTTTCATATCGCGTTAGTCTTTGGTGTAAATGGATTCCACTCCCGTTTCCTGGCATTCAGCCCCCATGGGAGGATTCTGTTTGAACAAGGCTATTTTGATTTCCGTGATTTGCGGGAAATCGTGAAACAGTCGTCCGGCAATGCGCTGGATGACATGCTCCAGCAGCTGGGAAGGTATTTTCATTTCTTCTTTCACGGCCTCGAACACTTCGGCATAGTTGATGGTATAGTTCAGGTCGTCAGTTTGTGAAGCCCGGCTGAAGTCGGTTTTCAACCGCAGGTTGAGGGTGTATTCGGCACCTACTTTATTCTCCTGTGGAAGTACCCCGTGGAAGGCGAAAAGCTTCAGTCCCTTCAAATGAATATACATGTCACTTTGTTTCATCTTTTTTATGAATAAGAGAGGCATGAATCGTATGATTACTGAATTTCAGGAACCCGTACGATTCATGCCTGCGCATTTATAAAATATGTATTTCGTCAGCGATTATCCGCAACGTGAAGAACCGCATGTCTTGCAAATCAGACAGCCTTCCTGATATACCAGTGTTTCATGTCCGCAGTTCGGGCATTTCACGCCTTTGGCTTCGGTACCATCCTGTACGTATTTCTTCAGTGCTCTTTCCACACCGTTTTTCCAGGTGTTGATGTTTTCACTGTCGAGTTGCAGAGAACCTACCAGTTTGATAACCTGCTCGATAGGCATTCTCCAGCGGAGTACTCCTGAAATCAGTTTGGCGTAGTTCCAGTATTCCTTGTTGAACTTTTCAGAAAGTCCTTCAATGGTCATCTTATAGCCACGCTTGTTCTCGAACTGGAAGTCATAATGCTTGGTTCCGTCCTCATCGTAACTCTTGATGATACGTCCGCTGGTGACAGATTTCGGTAATACGATACCTTCTTCATCATCCTGCAGACCGGTAAAGATTTCGTAAGGTCTTCCGTCGAGCAAGCCTACGAATGCCACCCATTTTTCCTTGTTGTTCTGGAATCGTACTACATCAGCTTCCAGCACTTTCGGACGTACTTCTACTACCTGAGGCGGTTTGCAACGGCATTCTTCTTCTTCTTTCTTGTCTTTTTTCTTGGTAGAAATCAGCACTCCGGCACGTGAACCGTCACGGTATACCGTACATCCCTTGCATCCTGAACGCCATGCTTCCACATACAACTGGTTGACGAGGTCTTCGCTTACGTTGTTGGGCAGGTTGATGGTCACGCTGATAGAGTGGTCTACCCATTTCTGGATACGTCCCTGCATCTTCACCTTCATCAGCCAGTCTACATCGTTTGAAGTAGCCTTGTAGTAAGGTGATTTTTCTACCAGTTCGTCAATTTCTTCCTGCGTATAGCGTTTGTCCGGATCGTATCCGTTGATTTTCATCCAGGTGAGGAATTTGTGGTGGAATACCACGTATTCTTCGAATGTATCTCCTGTTTCGTCCACAAAGTCTACGTGTACATTCGCATCGTTCGGGTTTACTTTGCGGCGGCGTTTGTATACAGGCATAAATACCGGTTCGATACCGGAAGTAGTCTGTGTCATCAAGCTGGTAGTTCCTGTCGGAGCAATGGTCAAGCAGGCAATGTTTCTTCTACCGTACTTTTTCATTTCTTCGTACAGTTCAGGGTCAGCTTCTTTCAAACGGTTGATGAACGGGTTGTTCTTTTCACGTTCTGCATCATAGATTTCGAAAGCACCACGTTCTTTGGCCATGTTTACAGATGAACGGTAAGCCTCCAATGCAATTGTTTTGTGAACTTTTTCAGAGAATTCAGTAGCTTCTTCCGTACCATAACGCAATCCCATAGCAGCCAGCATGTCACCTTCTGCAGTGATACCTACACCCGTACGGCGTCCCAGTCCTGATTTGTGGTAAATCTTTTCCCACAAGTGACGTTCGCTTCCTTTTACTTCCATGCTCTCAGGGTCAGAGTCAATCTTTTCAAGGATGCGTTCAATCTTTTCCAGTTCCAGATCGATGATATCATCCATGATGCGCTGGGCCAGTGCCACGTGTTTCTTGAACAGCTCAAAATCAAAGTAAGCATCCGGAGTAAACGGATTTACCACGTATGAATACAAGTTGATAGCCAGCAAGCGGCATGAGTCGTACGGACACAATGGAATTTCTCCACAAGGGTTGGTCGATACCGTACGGAATCCCAAGTCAGCATAACAATCGGGCACAGATTCGCGGATAATCGTATCCCAGAACAATACACCCGGTTCAGCCGATTTCCATGCGTTGTGTACAATCTTCTTCCATAAAGCCGAAGCATCAATTTCTTTAGACACCATCGGGTTAGGAGAATCTATCGGATATTGCTGTGTGTAAGGTTTCCCTTCTACAGCAGCTTGCATGAATTCATCATCCAGCTTTACAGATACATTGGCACCTGTAACCTTTCCTTCCGTCATCTTGGCATCGATGAAAGATTCAGAGTCCGGATGCTTGATGGAGACGCTCAGCATCAGGGCACCACGGCGTCCGTCTTGTGCTACTTCACGGGTAGAATTAGAATAACGCTCCATGAATGGAACAAGACCGGTTGAAGTCAGGGCTGAGTTTTTTACCGGAGAACCTTTCGGGCGGATGTGTGACAAGTCATGTCCTACACCACCACGCCGTTTCATCAGTTGTACCTGCTCTTCGTCGATGCGGATAATAGCTCCGTATGAGTCGGCACTTCCGTCGAGTCCGATTACAAAGCAGTTTGATAATGAAGCAATCTGGTAATCGTTTCCAATTCCTGTCATCGGGCTTCCCTGAGGAACGATGTACTTGAAATGGTCAAGCAAATCAAAAAGTTCTTGAGAACTGAGAGCATTAGGATATTTAGCCTCTACGCGGGCTACTTCATTGGCAATTCGCCAATGCATATCCTCTGGCGATTTTTCATAGATGTTTCCAAAAGAGTCTTTCACTGCGTATTTGTTTACCCAAACACGTGCGGCCAACTCGTCTCCTTTAAAATACTCCAATGAAGCATCGTAGGCTTCATCGTAGCTGTACGTTTTTTTTTCCACGGTTGTTATATGAATAAGTTTGTTTTCAATAAAAATAGTAAAGGTGTAGAAGGTTTGCTTTTATTGCTAACAAACGTCTGCAAATCTAAAGATGTTTTTTTAATTGGCAAAATAAAAAAGAAATAAGTTATTAACAATGTGGATGGTTTTCTGTTTTTATTTTTTATTGTATTGATAATTAGTTATTTGCGAAATTTACAAATCTGAAAAGTTTTCCAAAACGGGAAACCTGCTTGAAATATACGTGTTTCTTGCTTAAGAATGAAGTAGGGATATTCAAGGATTCTTGTTACCTTTGTGTAGTATCATATAAAGCCTATATATTATGGAATCAATAAAGAACAGACGGACCATTCGTAAATACAAGCAGGATGATGTGCCTGCCGCTTTACTGAATGAATTACTGGAGGAGTCTTTCCGTGCTTCTACGATGGGAAATATGCAGCTGTATAGTGTGGTGGTAACCCGGGATGCAGAAATGAAATCGCGTTTGGCGCCGGCTCATTTTAACCAACCAATGGTTACTTCAGCCCCTGTAGTGCTCACTTTCTGTGCCGATTTTAACCGCTTCAGTAAATGGTGTGAACAGCGCAAGGCGGTGCCGGGATATAATAACTTTATTTCTTTCTTGAATGCAGCTACGGATGCGCTGTTGGTGACACAGAACTTCTGTACGTTGGCAGAGGAGGCCGGATTGGGAATTTGTTATTTGGGAACTACCATTTATAATCCGGACCAGATTATTGATTTGCTGGAACTCCCCGAGCTGGTTGTTCCTGTAGCAACGATTACTGTTGGTTATCCGGATGAGTGCCCTGAACAGCCGGACCGCTTACCTGTGCAGGGGATTATTCATGAAGAAAAGTATCAGGATTACACACCTTCCATGATTGACCAGATTTATGCTTATAAAGAAGCGTTGCCGGAGAACAAGCATTTTGTCGAAATCAATCATACCGAGACATTGGCTCAAATCTTTACGGACATCCGCTATAAGAAGGCCGATAATGAATTTATGTCTGAAGGTTTGAAAAAGGTGCTGAAACGTCAGGGATTTGATAAGTAATTATAGTTGAAAAATAATAAAAATGGCGGCTGGAATTCCAGTCGCCATTTTTATTATCTTGTGCGAAGACTCATTTCAATTTCTTCGATTTCTGCCTTAAATGATTTGTCTACGTCTACCTGGTCTTTTACAATCTTGCATGCGTGCAACACGGTAGCATGGTCTTTGTTTCCAATGAGCTGACCAATTTTGGAGGAAGATGTATCGGTATGCTTCTTGGCCAAATACATTGCCACTTGTCTTACCTGTACCACTTCCCGTTTACGGGTCTTGGTATGGATGGCCGTTTCGTCTATCTTGTAATGCTCGCATACTTTGGCAATGATGTCGCTTACCGTCATCGGTTTGCTTTCTGCGCACTTCACAGCCTTTCTGACGATGCGTTGAGCCAAATCCAAGTCAATTTCCCGTTTGAACAGAATAGATTGTGCCAATAACGAGTTGACAATACCTTCCAGTTCACGTACACTTTCGTTCACGCTTTCTGCGATGTAGCTGATGACAGATTCCGGAATGGTCAGTCCGTCGCGTTTTATCTTATTACGCAGGATGTTTTTCCGTAATTCAATATCCGGTTTTTCCAATTCCGCTACCAGTCCCCATTTGAAACGGGTCAGCAATCGTTCCTCCATTCCTTGAAGCATCACAGGGGCACGGTCTGAAGTCAGAATCAGCTGTTTTCCGTTCTGATGAAGATGGTTGAAGATATGGAAGAATGTATTCTGCGTTTTGGTTACTCCGGCAAACTCCTGAATATCATCAATGATAAGCACGTCGATAGTTTGGTAGAAGCTGATGAAATCATTGAAGTGGTTTGTACGTACTGAGTCTGTATACTGCACCTGGAAAAGGTGAGCCGATACATACAATACGCGTTTTTCCGGATACAATTCCTTGATACGGGTTCCGATGGCATTGATAAGATGAGTCTTACCTACACCTGATGGACCGTAAATGAATAACGGGTTGAAGGTACGTGCCGGATTCTGTGCTACAGTTTCCGCTACCGTTCTTGAAAATTCATTGCTGTTTCCTTTGATGAAGTTCTCAAAGTTATAGTTCGGGTTCAAATGCGGATCCAAATCCTGTGGAGCCGGAGCTTGCAGAGGATTGGGTGCTTTATTCCCATTGTAAACAGGAGCCTGTTCTGGCAATGCAGAAGAACGTTTGGTTCCTTCTATATTAACAGTGATATGGTTTGTCTTATCTGTCAGGATAGAATACATCAACTCCGTGCCTTCACCTATTTCTTTATAGATGGCGGCGCGCAGCAGTCCCACATATTTTTCTTCCAGATATTCATAGAAGAAAGGGCTGGGGACGCCGATTGTCAATGCCTTTTCCGTAGCTTCATATTTTAAAGGTACGATAGGCTCAAACCATGTTTTAAAAGCCGTAGCATTTACATTGTCCTTTATGAAAGAGAGGCAACGATTCCACAATGCAACGGCTTGGTTATGTTCAATCATACGTGCGTTGTTATTAATAAAGCGAAACTTCTACGCATGCAAATTTCGTAATCAAATTTCAGAAAAACAAATGCCTTTTTCCTTGCTTTTTATTTTAATAAATTAAGGGGTTGATAAATAGGAGGTTACAAAGTTGTTAAATTATTGATAAAATGAATTTGACTTGTTTTTTAGTAATCTCTTATTTGTCAGTCGTTTAACTATATCTATATGTAAGGCTATAAATGGCTTTACTTTGTTGTTTCCCTTTGAAAATCATAAGGTTGTACTCCTGTTAGAAAATATATCTCTAGAGTTGTGCTATTTAGAATATTTCTATATAGCATCCTGTTCGTAATATTTTATGCTTAGAAATGGCGCTCTGTTTAAGGAGACAAAAAAGAAGGCATAAACTGGATATGCCTTCTTTTATCTGTTTGATTTATATGTGTTTATTTATCTTTCTTTCCGAAGAGTGAGAAGTGTACATAACGTTTTGGATGCTCTTGCAGATCTTTCAGAAGTGAGGCTGCATTGGCAGATGTAGCGTTAAGGTTCTTATACAGCGCATCATCATTCAACAACAATCCGATAGAGTTATCCTTGCTGCCTAGCTTTTCGGTCAGCAGGTGTACATTCTGAAGGGTGGAGTCTACTTTTTGGAAAGTAGCTGCATAGTCAATTCCTTTCAAGTTTTCACTGATGCCTTTCAGGTTTTCAGTGATAGCGGTTACGTTGCTTGTCAGTTGAGGAATGTCTTTGCTCATCAGTCCATGAAGTTGCACACTGGTCGCATTCAGTGACGCTGTCAGCTTTTCTGCGTTGTGCAGTGTCTGTTTCAATGACGGGTCAGCTAACAACTGGTTGAGTGAACTCAGGATAGAGTCTAGCTTCGGCATCATCTGTTCTACTTTTGGAAGCAAGTCTTTCTCTGCTTTTCCCAGGATACCGGTATTGGCAGTTCCTTCAATGGTATCTCCCGGATTCAGGAAGGTAGTTGATTCATATTGCAGCATCATGTTCATCTTCACAGTTCCCAGCATTTCTGTCACCAATTCAGCTTTACTTCCAGTGGGAATACGCAAGTCCTGATCTACTTCAATGCCCACAATGACATGTCCGGGATGTTGATGGTCGTATTGCAAGTCGCGTACGATACCTATTTTATAACCATTGGCAAATACAGGGCTTGACTGAGCCAGTCCATTCACATCGGTAAAGTCTACGTAATAGTAACTTTCCGGTTTGAACATGCTGATTCCTTTCAGGTAGTTGATGCCGAAAAAAAGAATCAGTAATGCTCCGATTCCTGCTAATCCGATTTTTACTTCTTTCTTCATATATATTCTTTCTCTTTTGTTATCTGTTTTGTTTGAATTCTCGTATTGCTTGGTTGATGTTCATTTTTACCCCGTCTTTAAAGGCAATAATAAACGCATCCTTAAATTTACTGTCTACTTTACTTCTTTTCAAGCGGAGTATCTTGTTGTAGTTCGTATCAGAACCGAATGTGTATTTTATGATACCTTTTTCCTTATAACTGTCCACAGGAGAAAGGCCTTTGAAAAGTTTACTTTTAGGTGAAAGCTTACGGTCGGAAGTCAATATCTGTATCTTGAATACAGGCTTTCCCGCAGGGCTCACTTCATTGCTTCGCGGAGCAACTTGTTTTGCGGGGGTGGTAGTCACTTCTGATGCTTCTACTTCTGGCGTATCTAGAGTTTCCATTGGAGGAGCGGCATTTTCAACAGCCATCAGTCGGGGGCTTCCCGCAATTTTTTCTCCCTTATAATTCAAGAATGCCCGATAGATACTTTGTGCCAATGTAGAACTACCTTGCTCAGACAATAGGAATGATTCCTCTGTGGGATTAGTGATATATCCAAGTTCTATCAGCACACTGGGCATCGATGTGGCACGTAGTACTAGAAATCCGGCTTGGTGCACTCCTTTGTCAGTACGGTTGGCATTCCGGAAACACCGCTGTACTGCCGTTGCGAAATTGACACTTTGCGCCATGTTCTTGTCTTGTAGAAATTCGAATATGATGTAGCTTTCTGCTGAGTTCGGGTTGAATCCGGCATAACGCTGTTTATAGTCATCTTCAATGAGAATTACCGCATTTTCTTTCTTGGCTACTTCCAAATTCTCTTCTGTTCGGTGAAGACCAAGGGTATAGGTTTCAGTACCGCTAACCTTGCTGCTTCTTGAAGCTATTGAATTGGTGTGGATAGAAATAAAGAGGTCAGCTTTGGCGTCATTCGCAATTTCAGCCCTTCTATGCAGCGGAATAAACACATCTTTTTCGCGTGTGTATACAACCCTTGTGTCCGGACAGTTTTGTTTGATGAGCCGTCCCAGTTTTAGAGCTACACTCAAGTTGATGTTTTTTTCCTTGCCTCTTCTGCCTACTGCTCCAGGGTCGTGTCCCCCGTGTCCGGCGTCAATCACGACGGTGAATTTTGTTTCCGCAGCGTATGCCTGTGGAAACAAGCTGAAGGTCAGTAACAAGCTTGTTGCAAAAAACAGTATGTGGAATATTCTCTTCTGCATAATTAAAATAACGGGGCAAAGTTAATATTTTTTTGTCGACTTGTTTTCTGTTGCTTCAAGAATTCTTCTATAGCTGTAATAATTGCTATAAAAACCGAAAAATAAGCAGGTCTTTATTTTAAATTTTCTACATTTGTGTAATTCGTAAAACAGAAAGGAGTAATTTATGACATTAATTGACGGAAAAGCTGTTTCAGAACAGGTGAAACAGGAAATTGCTGCCGAAGTGGCTGAGATTGTAGCCAAGGGAGGGAAGCGTCCTCATTTAGCTGCTATTTTAGTCGGACATGACGGAGGTAGTGAAACTTACGTAGCCGCAAAGGTCAAGGCTTGTGAAGTATGCGGATTCAAATCAACTTTGATTCGCTACGAGTCAGATGTGACAGAAGAAGAACTTCTGGCAAAGGTACAGGAACTGAATGCTGATCCCGATGTGGACGGTTTTATCGTACAGCTTCCGTTGCCTGTTCATATCTCCGAGCAAAAAGTCATTGAAACGATAGACTATCGTAAAGACGTCGATGGTTTCCACCCCATCAATGTAGGACGTTTGTCGATTGGTCTTCCTTGTTATATTTCTGCAACGCCCAACGGTATCATGGAGCTGCTGCGTCGTTATCAGATTGAGACAAAAGGTAAGAAGTGCGTTATTTTAGGACGAAGCAACATTGTCGGAAAACCAATGGCTATGCTGATGATGCAGAAAGCTTGTCCGGGGGATGCCACAGTAACCGTATGTCACAGCCGGAGCAAGGATTTGGTGAAGGAATGTCAGGAAGCCGATATTCTGATTGCTGCCATGGGACAACCTAACTTTGTGACAGCCGACATGGTGAAGGAAGGAGCTGTTGTGATTGATGTAGGTACCACACGTGTGCCTGATGCCACTAAAAAATCCGGTTTTAAATTGACGGGTGATGTGAAGTTTGACGAAGTAGCTCCGAAGTGCTCTTACATTACGCCGGTACCGGGTGGGGTAGGTCCTATGACCATTGTTTCATTGATGAAAAATACGCTGTTGGCTGGGAAAAAAGCAATATATTGAGAAAATAGACGATTTTTTTGAAGAAAAGTTTGCAGATTCAGAAAAATCCTCTACCTTTGCATCGCTTTTGAGAAGGAAGCCAACATGGTGACTATAGTTCAGTTGGTTAGAGCGTCAGATTGTGGTTCTGAATGTCGTGGGTTCGAGTCCCACTAGTCACCCTTTCTTTAAAAGCGATTTTTCATACCAACATGGTGACTATAGTTCAGTTGGTTAGAGCGTCAGATTGTGGTTCTGAATGTCGTGGGTTCGAGTCCCACTAGTCACCCGCTTAAGAATTGAAAGTCCTGCAGTATTGCAGGACTTTTTTTATTTCTCTATGGTTTTGTTTGTATACAAAAATGCGCTATCAGACCTTCACAGGCGGATAGCGCAAGCTACAATACAAAATACAAATACAACTAAACGAGATTTTGTGCTAAAAATTAAAGCATTCAAAGATATGAATAAAAATTATCTTTTGTTCATGTTTGCTTTGATTTTTAATTATCCTTAATATTCAGACTATTCCCTGAGCCATCATGGCGTGAGCCACTTTCATAAATCCGGCAATGTTTGCACCCTTCACATAATTGATGTATCCATCGCTTTCCTTACCGTATTTCACGCATTGTTCATGAATGTTGTGCATAATCAGATGAAGCTTTTCATCTACTTCCTGAGCGGTCCAGCTTAAATGCATGGCGTTCTGACTCATCTCAAGACCAGAAGTAGCTACACCACCTGCATTGACAGCCTTTCCAGGAGCATACATCATCTTATGTTCGATGAATGCGTCAATAGCTTCCGGTGTGCATCCCATGTTGGAAATTTCTCCTACGCAGAGCACCTGGTTCTTGATCAGGTTCTGTGCATCCTCGCCGTTCAATTCGTTCTGGGTAGCACATGGCAGTGCGATGTCTACTTTTACTTCCCACGGACGACGTCCCGGTACGAAAGTAGATCCAGGGAATTTTTCAGCGTATGGAGCCACGATGTCGTTACCCGATGCACGCAGTTCGAGCATATAGTCAATCTTTTCTCCGCTGATACCTTCCGGGTCGTAAATATAACCGTCCGGTCCGGAGATGGTAACTACCTTTGCTCCCAATTGAGTAGCTTTGGTAGCAGCTCCCCATGCCACATTACCGAATCCAGAGATGGCTACCGTCTTTCCTTTTATTTCGATACCCTTTTCATCGAGCATGTGTTTTACGAAATACAAGCCGCCGAAGCCTGTAGCTTCCGGACGAATCAGTGAACCTCCGAATTCCAGTCCTTTGCCGGTAAACGTACCTGTAAATTCGCGGGTAAGTTTCTTGTACATGCCGAACATGTAACCTACTTCACGTCCGCCTACACCGATATCACCAGCCGGAACGTCCATATCCGGTCCTAAATGACGCCACAATTCCAGCATGAAAGCCTGGCAGAAGCGCATGATTTCTGCATTACTCTTGCCACGCGGAGAGAAATCAGAACCACCTTTACCGCCACCCATCGGCAGGGTAGTCAAAGCATTCTTGAATGTCTGTTCAAATCCTAAGAATTTCAAGATAGACAAGTTCACGGAAGCGTGGAAACGGATACCTCCCTTGTACGGGCCAATGGCATTGTTAAACTGTACGCGGTAGCCTAAGTTTGTCTGCACTTCACCTTTGTCGTCTACCCATGTCACACGGAATGTGAAGATACGATCCGGTTCTACCAGTCGTTCAATGATTTTTGCCTTTTCAAATTCGGGGTGTTGATTGTAAATATCTTCGATAGAAAGCAATACTTCCCTGACTGCCTGAAGGTACTCAGATTCACCTGGATGCTTGGCTTCCAGTGATGACATGATTTTATTAATGTCCATAATCAAATAATTTAAGGTCTGACAAAATGAAATATTTTGTATATGCAAAGATAGGAAATTACCTGTATCGTCAAAGAGTTTTACCCGAAAATTTGACTCTTTAATTGAATTTTGTTAGTTTTTTATCAACTCTCAAGAAAGATTTGCAAAAATCGTGTGAAATTCCGAATTTTGTTTCTGTAATATAAGCTTTAAAAGAAGATACCATGCTCACCAAACTAAGAATTAAACTCCGTCAGCTGTATTTCAAGGATACGCAGTTTGCCAACCTGATGACAAAGCGTATATTCAACGTATTGTTGGTGGCCAATCCCTACGATGCGTTCATGCTGGAAGATGACGGCCGCATTGACGAAAAGATTTTCAATGAATATATGAACCTGAGTTTGCGCTATCCTCCTCGTTTCACGCAGGTCTCTACGGCAGAAGAAACCTGGGAACAGTTGCGCAACACCATGTTCGACCTGGTTATCTGTATGCCGGGCTCTGACAATAGCGATACCTTCGACATTGCCCGCGATATTAAAAAGGAATATCCGCATCTTCCGCTGGTGGTATTGACACCTTTCTCGCATGGCATCAAGGAACGAATGGAACATGAAGATTTGAGCATTTTTGAGTATGTGTTCTGCTGGTTGGGAAATACCGACCTGCTGGTGTCCATCATCAAGCTGATAGAAGACAAGATGAACCTGGAGCATGACATCAAGGAAGTCGGCGTACAGATGATCATGTTGGTGGAAGATTCCATCCGCTTCTATTCCTCCGTATTGCCTAACCTCTATAAGTTCGTTCTCCGCCAGAGCCAGGAGTTTGCTACGGAAGCTTTGAACGAGCACCAGCGTACCCTTCGTATGCGCGGACGTCCTAAAATCGTATTGGCTCGTTCTTATGAAGAAGCTACGGAGCTATATAATAAGTACCAGAATAACGTGCTCGGTATTATTTCCGATGCCCGTTTCCCTCACGGGGGTGTCAATGACCCTCAGGCTGGTGTAACCTTGCTGCGTGAAGTCCGCAAACGCGATCCGTTTATACCTCTTATTCTTCAGTCGGCTGAGGAAAGCAATCGCTGCTATGCACCGGAGCTGGATGCCGTATTCATTGATAAGAACTCCAAGAAGATGAATATCGACCTTCGTGAGGCGGTGTCAGATAACTTTGGTTTTGGTGACTTTATTTTCCGCGACCCTCATACCATGAAGGAAGTGGCCCGTATCCACAACCTGAAGGAGCTGCAGAATGTGATATTTGCCATTCCTGCCGAATCTTTCCTTTATCATATCAGCCGCAACCATATTTCGCGCTGGCTGTATTCGCGTGCTATTTTCCCGGTAGCCGAATTCTTGAAGCAGATTACGTGGGAATCTCTTCAGGATATTGATGCACACCGACAGATTATTTTCGAAGCCATCGTGAAATACCGCAAGATGAAGAATCAGGGAGTGGTAGCCGTGTTCCAGCGCGACCGCTTCGACCGTTATTCCAATTTTGCCCGTATCGGTGATGGTTCGTTGGGAGGAAAGGGACGCGGCCTGGCTTTTATTGACAACATGGTAAAACGCCATACTGAGTTCGATGAGTTTGAGAATGCCTCCGTCATGATTCCGAAAACCGTAGTCCTCTGTACCGATATATTCGACGAGTTCATGGACTCCAACCAGTTGTACCAGATAGCCTTGAGCGATGCGGCCGACGACGTGATTCTTCGTGCCTTCCTTCGTGCCAAGTTGCCCGACCGGCTGGTAGAGGATTTCTTTGCTTTCTTCGATGCGGTGAAGGCACCGATTGCCATCCGTTCCTCCAGTCTGTTGGAAGACTCCCATTACCAACCCTTTGCCGGAATCTATTCCACTTACATGATTCCCTATCTGGACGATAAGTACGAAATGCTCCGTATGTTAGGCGATGCCATTAAGGGAGTATATGCATCCGTATATTATAAGGATAGTAAAGCCTACATGCAGGCTACCAGCAACGTGATTGACCAGGAGAAAATGGCCGTCATCCTGCAGGAAGTAGTCGGCACCCAGTATGGCGACCGCTATTATCCGGCCATTTCCGGAGTAGCCCGCTCTATCAACTATTATCCGATTAATGATGAACTGGCCGAAGAAGGAACTGTCAGTTTGGCTTTGGGATTAGGAAAATACATTGTCGACGGTGGATTGACTTTGCGTGTATGCCCTTACCATCCTACACAAGTACTTCAGACCAGCGAAATGGAAATCGCCCTGCGTGAAACACAGACTCGCTTCTATGCCCTCGACTTGAAGAACTTAGGACAAAACTTCTCGCTCGACGATGGATTCAACCTGTTGAAGCTCCACGTAAAAGATGCTGAGGCCGACGGAGCCTTGAACTTCATAGCTTCCACTTACGATCCGTACGACATGGTGATACGCGACGGTATTTATCCCGGCGGTCGCAAGCTGATAACCTTTGCCAATATCCTTCAGCACGATGTGTTCCCGTTGGCCCGTATCCTGCAGTTGGCACAGAAATACGGTCAGGGTGAAATGCGCCGTCCGGTAGAAATCGAGTTTGCCGTCAATTTTGATGCCCGTACCAAGAGCGGCGTGTTCTATCTGTTGCAGATACGTCCGATGATTGACGTGAAAGCCGGACTGGAGGAGGACTTGAGTGTGATTCCAGACGAAAAACTGCTGCTAAAGAGCGAAAATTCACTGGGACATGGAGTGATGGACGATATTCAGGATGTCATTTATGTCAAGACAGAAGGTTATTCTGCATCCAATAACCAGTTGATTGCTTATGACATTGAGAAACTCAACCGTCGTTTCCTCGATGAAGGGAAACACTACATACTGGTCGGCCCCGGACGCTGGGGAAGCAGCGATACGTGGTTGGGCATTCCGGTGAAATGGCCCAACATTTCGGCTGCCCGCATCATTGTGGAAGCCGGACTGACCAATTATCGGGTAGACCCCAGTCAGGGAACCCACTTCTTCCAGAATCTGACTTCTTTCGGGGTGGGATACTTCACCATCAATGCCTATATGAACGACGGTATTTATAACCAGGCCTTGCTCGACAGCATGCCGGCGGTAGAAGAAACCAAATACCTGCGCTGGGTACGGTTTGAGAAACCTTTATCCGTCAAGATGGACGGAAAGAAAAAACTCGGTGTGGTAGAGCTGCCGGAAGATTGATCAATTTAATGCATAAAAAAACGGGATGCCTCAATAATGAAGTATCCCGTTTTTTATGGGTAATCATCTTACAATTTCACTACCAACTTCTTACCTGAATAAGCTACTTTCTTGTCAGCTTTAACCATGACGGTTTCAGCAGATTGCTTGCCAGGCTGCATCAGCGTGATGCGGAAGTTGCGGCGTTTCAGCATCTTCGGGAATTCACCTTTGCGATCACTGATGGTCAGTGTGCGTGAGGCGTCGTCCCAGCTGAACTTGATGGTAGAGAACATACCCTTTTCGTAATTGTAGTTATCAAATTCGTCTTCGTAGAGTACAAATTCGCCATTGGCTCCCGGGTAAACGCAGATGTCCAGGTTATCCCATTTCTTTTCAGTAGCGTACTGTACTTTCGGACCGAGCGGAAGGATGCTTCCCGCCTTGAGGTAAAGTGGCAGGATGTCAACCGGACATTCTCGCTGGATTTCCTGACCGCCTGCTACGGTTTCGTTAGTCCAGAAATCAATCCATTGAGAACCTTTAGGCAGGTAGACTTTTACCGGAGCAGAAGCTTTCGCTATGTCGGGCACGGTAGTAACCCCCTTGTTGCCTTCTACTTTCTTGGTGTAAAGCGGTTCTGTTACCGGGCATACCAGAATGTTTTTACCGAACATGTATTCATCGTCCAGCAGGATAGCCTTACGGTCGTTGGCAAAGTCCATTACCAGCGGACGCATCATGGTACCGTCTTCCTGTACTACAGCTCCATCTAAGCTATATATATAAGGTAAGAGACGGTAGCGAAGTTCAATCATACGTTTCTGTGCATCGTAAGCCCAGTCACCTTCCTTGCCGAAGAGGTCAATTTCATTCATCATCGGTGAAGAACAGTGGTTACGCATCAATGGCATGAAGCATCCCCACTGGAACCAGCGTACATGCAGTTCCTGATAAGCTACGTTAGTGCAGTCGTTATTGTATTCCCATCCGAAGAAACCTCCTAAGTCCGTGTTCCAGAACGGGATACCGCAAAGTGTGTAGTTCAGTCCGGCCGGAATCTGCTGACGGAGTACATCCCAGCTTGATACCACGTCGCCGCTCCAGCTCAGGGCACCGTAGTGCTGCTGACCCAGGTAACCAGAACGGGTCATCTGGAACACACGTTTATCGTCCGACACGGCACGCTGGTGTTCATAGATACCCCGGTTGTGGTCCAGCGGGAACGCATTGTGTACGGAGCGGAAAGAACCATCGGCTGTCATCAGGTCGAAGTCGCTTTCTTTCGGGTTCAGATGGTCAGGTTCTGTAGAGTCGGTCCACCAGGCATCGATGTTCATTTTATGCAGGTGACTGAGGTAACGCCAGTACAGGTCGCGGGCATCTTTATTGAACGGATCGTAAGGATGTGCACCCGATTTCGGAGGCCATGTTTCAAATTTCAGCAAGGCCCCCATCTTGTCGAGTTCTTTGTACTGGTCGGTCCACGGTCCGAAGCTGGCCCATACGGAAATCATGAGGTGGGCATTGTGCTTATGTACGTATTCCACCATCTCTTCCGGGCTTTTGAAGCGGGGTTTCGGATAGCGGGCATTTTTGTCTTCGTCGTTCGGCAGGTAGCGCAGGGCTGCCGGGTCGTCCATCTTGTTGATGTAGCGCGGGTTCATGAACTTCATGGCGTTCCAGTTGGAATCGCATCCCCAATACTGCCAGTCCTGTACGATACCGTCGAGGGGAATCTCCAGCTTGCGGTACTTGTCGAGCACGCCGCACAGTTCATCTGGACTCTTGTACCGTTCACGGCACTGCCAGTAGCCCATGGTCCAGAGCGGGAACATGGTAGCTTTTCCCGTCAGGTCGCGGATGCAGGCAATCACGCCGTCCTGGGTGCCGTCTTTATAGAGGAAATAATAGTCGGAGCAAAGGGCCACCTGTGAAGAAAACGAGGTTTCGTAGGGGGTGTCGCTGAAATTGGAGATGCCCGGATTGTCCCAGTACACGCCATAGCCTTTTTCGGAAGTGAAATAAGGGATACAGATATTAGTGTTGCCGTTGGACAGGTGAATCTGCTGGTTGCGATGGTTCATGGCTCCGCTCTGGCGTTGTCCCAGTCCGTAGATGGCTTCATCGGGGGAAAGACTGAACGCCTGGCTTACGGTGTATGCTTCGCGGTTGACATCCTTCTGTGGGATGAAGTTGGTACCTTCTGTCTTTTCTTTCAACAGCGTCTTTCCTTTTTCATCGGTGTAAGTCACTTTTCCGGTGGCCATATCCAAGGTCACTTTCATCTTTCCGGCGGTCATGCATACCGTGTTTCCGTTCTGGGCGTACGCAATTTCCACTTTCTCCGGAGTCTTGATGACCGGAAAACTTTTTTTCTCGGGCATCTCAGCCGAAGGATATTTCACGATGCGCACGATGGAAGGAGAGTAAAAAATCACCTCTCCGTTCAATACAGGTTGTGCAGTCTGGAATTTTCCTCCCTGGGCAGTCTTTTCAAAATGCTGCGCGAAGGAAGACATGCAGGAGGCCAATGCGGCCAGCAACAGAATTTCTTTTCTCATGTTTTTCAAGGTTTTTATTGTGTGTGGTATGCTTGTTTTCAGGAGGTAAAAAAACGCAAGTGCGTTTGGTTTAAAACGTAAGTACGTTTTACTTGAAACGCAAGTGCGTTTTGATCAAAACGCTTAGGCGTTTTACTTCAAACGCAAGTGCGTCTTTTTTCGGTCGTCAAAAGGCTTCAAATGTCGTCGAAAGTCTTCGTATTTCTTCCTTTTTTATCCGTTGTTTCGGTATTCCAGCGGACTCATTCCCACGTATCGCTTGAAATATTTTCCGAAGAATGACACGTTGGCAAAGTTCAGTGAGTCGGAAATATTCTGAATGGAAAGCTGCGATGACTTCAGCTGTGACTTGGCATCCATGATGACCATTGACGAGATGATGTCCACGCAGGTTTTCCCCGTAATCTGTTTTACTGTGGTGCAGAGGTGGGCATGAGTAATCTGCAGCTTCTCGGCATACCAGGACACGTTTCGTGTCTGGTTATAGTGCTGCATGACCAACTGGGCAAAGTTGCGGCAAATCAGCTCACTTTTCGACAGGGTATGTACTTCGTCAGTCTTGTTCCGGTAGAGTATCGAGATTCCTTTATGTATATCAGCATACAGATTGATGGCAATTTCCGGTCTGATTTTCTCGGGCAGGAATTCATACATCTTGATGAGCAGCTGCATGTATTCCTCCATCATTTTGGCTCCTTCCGGTTTCAAGCGGATGACGGGGCGTCCAAGCGTGAGGTACATGGTGTCGAGAAAGGAATGCGACTGGATGTTGTGTTCCATATATTCGGACGAGAATCCGCCGAAGTAGATATTCAAATCGCCCTTGATGCTGTTTATCTGAAAGATGCTTCCAGGAGTGAGGGTGATAAAGTCGTGAGCTTCCACCTTTATCTTATTTAAATTGACTGAAGCTTCTACTTCACCAGACATGCAAAGCACGAAGATTTCACATTTCAGTCGTACCGGATAATTGGTGTAGAGTCCCAGCAATTCCTTACTGATGCCAGTGCCGATGAGCCATTCTTCCGGCAGGTCTATTTTGGGCAATTCCTTTTCCATGGTATTCTGTTTTCCGCAAAGATAGCGAAAAAATGGATTGAAGCAGGTGTGTGCAGGCGATAAATCTTTGTGGTTGATTGATTGCGTATCTAAAAAATAGACTAACTCTTTGTTTATTATATATAGGTTATTCCATAGTTATCAGGCATATTACTGTTATTTCTTTGATGCTGTTTTAAAAATCAGCCAAAAATAAAAAAAAAAGACCTTGTGAGAATTTGGGAATTGGTGTTACTTTGCACACGGAAAAAATCCAGTTTCTTAAAGGTAAAATGAAGAAAATTTATTACGGAGTGTTGTCCTTGTGCTTTTTGGGGCTGGCATCATGTGCAAAAGATGAGCCTCGAAATTCATTGGAAGGACGAATAGATGTGAGAGTTAGTGCAGACCCGACTTTGTCTGATGAAGTTTCGCGGTCGGTGGAAGAAGGAACTGTTCCTGATGTGAATGACTTTGGTCTGACGATAGAGTCGGCGGATAAAGGAGTCGTAGGTTCATGGGACAGTTTCAGTGAATTCCATCCGGTATCCATTTCGGTGGGAACCTATACAGTGACTGCATCGTATGGAGATGCGGAGGCGGAGGGTTTCGATGCCATTAGTTATCAAGGAAGTACAAATGTGGAGGTACGCAAGGAGGAAACCGCAGAGGCTTCGGTGACTTGTACAATCAATAAGGCAAAAGTGTCGATAACTTATACGGATGAATTCAAGTCTTATTTCTCTTCTTACAGTGCGTACATCAGTTCTTCACGAGGAAATAAAGTGGTTTATGAGTCCGACGAATCACGGGGTGCTTATTTTGTACCAGGTGATTTAGGGGTGTATCTGGAGGTGACCCGTCAGGGAATTTCTCAGAAGGTAACCTTGAACCCTAAAAACTTTACGGCAGAGGCAAAGCATGAATATCGTTTGACCATGGATGTGGATGTTTCTACTGCTTCTTTGAAGATTATATTTAATGATAATCCATCTTCAGCCCAGAATGTGGAGGTTAATATTTCAGATGAGGCATTGAGTGCGGATCCTCCGGTATTTACTTCGCATGGCTTTACTTCAGATAATCAGTTGGAGGTACTGGAAGGAGCCGATTTAGCTGAAAAATTAGAGGCATATTTGAATGCCCCTGCAGGGTTGGCTAAATGTGAATTGATTACGAAGTCGGCTTCTTTGCAGGAGCTTGGCTGGCCGGAAAGCGTGGACTTGATGAACCTGACGTCGGAACAATCTCAATTAATGACCAAATTGGGATTAGTAACCAAAGGGTTGCAACACAATCCTGATAAAATTGCTTCAATTGATTTCCAGCAGTTGGTGCCTAATTTGAGTTGTACTTCTGAAAATAATGAAACGCATACATTTACACTGAGTGCGACAGATAAATTGACAAAGGTTTCTGAGGAACTTTCATTGATTGTGGTGACACGCAATAACGGCTTTGCCATTGATTTACCGGAGTCTGTTCCTTATGCAAGTACTTCTGTCTCTTTTACGATGACCTTGGAGGGAGATGCGTCTAAAGTGAAGTTCTATCATGATATTTCTGGCACAGGAATGTATCAGCTGTTTGATGCAGGCAATGTGCAAGTGGTGACTGAAGGAACGAAGCATACAGTGACATTGACCTATCCGGAATCTTTGACGGATACGGAGCATGATGTCAAGTTGAAAGCGGAATACGGTATGAAAGTCATAGAAAAGACCTTTAAAATAGAAGATCCTGAAATAACCTTGTCATTGAAGAATGGAGATGCGGATGTATGGGCTACGAAAGCGTATGTGCAAGTGGTAGCTTCTGCTAAAGCACGAACTTTACGAACAATATCATCTTCTACTGTAGAAATTCAATATAAGGAAGGAGAGGAGTGGAAAGCATGGCCTAACCAATCTTATGATGAAAATACCGGATTGTTTTTATTGACTGGTATGGGAGATGGGGCTACGGAAGAAAGCGGAGTAGAATATACTTTGAGAGCTGCATATAAACGGAATGGAGAACCTTCTGCTTATTCTGAAGACTTACAAATCTTAACTGAGGCAAAAGCGCAAGTGGGTAACCGTGGGTTTGAAGATTGGTATTCTGAGGCTTTATATTCCCAAAATATACTTTGGGCTAAAAATACGATTTATAATTACTATTTTTGGAAAGAGAATCAAGATGTGTCGTTGCGTTGGTGGGATACATGTAATAATAAAACGACTCCTAATCCAGGTGGAGGTTCTGTTTGGGATTATCGTTCGGCTGCTGGAGTTGTACCGACTTCAGATGAGCAGAATACGGCTTCCTATCATCTAAGAACTTATGATGGGAAATCTGAGTTAAAAACGGAAGGACATACTGGAAATGCTGCGGAGATAGCCACGGTAGGTTGGGGAAGTGACAATCTGTGGGTTAATGATGGAGCTACTGCTAAGAATAAAACAGCTGGTACTTTATATATAGGTACGTATGGTGAACCTATCAATTATGGTAAATCTTTTGCCTCGCGTCCTTTAGGTGTAAAATTCTGGTATAAATATTATTCTTATAATAATGAGACTACAACTCCGTATGTTGAGGTTTATGGTGATAATCAGGAAGTTATAGGGTCTGGAAGTTTATTAATAAATGCTTCTAATTATGAATTTAAATCGGGGTATATTCCTATAGATTACCCTGTTGCAAAAAAAGCAAAATCAATTACTATCGTGTTTTCTTCAACTGATAGTAAAAATCCTGAAACTAAAGCGGTTCAAGGAGATGCAGGAGATTTTTCTGGGAATTTGGATTCTCGTCATATAGGAAGTATCTTAACAGTAGACGATGTAGAATTAATTTATGAATAAAATAAAAAGCCGATATATGAAAAAAATATTTTTTATCTGTTTTACGCTGCTTGCAAGCACACTGTTTTTCTGTGCTTGTCATTCAGAGTCGATGGACAATATTGTGAATACGAAGGGCGAATTGAAGTTGTCTTCTATGAAAATAGGAGTTGATATGGATGTTGATGTGGTATACTTAGAGTCACGTGCGGAGTCTGGAGTGGATTTGAGCAATTATATCGTCACCATATATGATCAGTATTCCCAGCAGGCAGGCCAGTGGACTTATAGTGAGATGCCGGAAATTGTATCTTTAGCAGTAGGGACTTATACTGTGGAAGTGAAATCCGCTGCAGAACCTACAAATGGTTTTGATGTACCTTACTATGAAGGGATTGCTACGTGTGAGATAAAGGAAAATCAGGTGACAGATGTACCGGCAATATCTTGTAAACTGGCGAATATGTTGTTTACGGTAGAATATGATGAATCTTTTCAAGATAAAATCTCAGAGGATGTAGTAACAACGATTACTATAGGAGAAAATTCCTTACAGATTCCTGCATCAGAAAGCCGGAAGGCATATTTGATTGCTCCGGATAGTGAAACGGCTTCTATGGAGGTCAATTTGAAAGGAACAATTGATGGAGAAGTGATAGATTATAGCGAGCATTTTGATGACGTGAAAAGTGGGGTACATAATATAATTAAGTATCAGTTTATTCCGGTGAGTGATGGCAATACAGTTACAGCTGGAGGTGCCTTTAATATTTCAATTGCTATAGATTCTTCATTGACAGGTTCTGATGAATCGGTCAGTGTGAATCCTGGTCCGGAGCCGGGTATTGACGATTTCCCTACAGGGGGAGGTGAAGGAGGAGATGCACCCACAATTGTTGGAACGAAATTTAATGGAAAATCGTTTGATATCAGTAATGACGTGTTGGAAGTTCCTACTAATATAAAAGAGCCTTTACCTTTGCAGGTAACGCTTTCGGCTGCAAATGGTATAGCTCATGTATATGTGACTATCGATTCAGAAACATTGACGGAAGATATTTTAACCGGTGTTAATTTAGCTGCAAGTTTTGATTTGGCGGAACCCGGTGAATTGGAAGCTGGATTGAAGGGGCTGGGATTTCCTACTGGGGATGCTGTTGTGGGACAGACAACGATCCTTTTTGATGTGACGGGCTTTACTCCGTTATTGGGCTTGTATGGAGCTGCATCTCATAATTTTATTATTCGATTAATAGATCAACAGGGACTGGAAGTTACACAAACCTTGAAAATTAAGAGTGTAGAATGAAAGAAAGGTTGTATTACATAACGCTTCTTACCGGCATCATTCTGGGGCTGGTTGCATGTAAGAAGGAAGCTGGATTTACGGAATCAGAAGGAGCCTTGAAACTTTTTATTGGCGTTTCAGATAAAGTGCATGTGGTTTCCAGAAGTCTGTCGGCAGAGGAACAGACAATTTTGGAACAAGACTGTAAGGTTCGTATTTATAGTGGAGAGACGTTGGTTCAAAAATACCAGGGAATAGATAATGTGCCTGCGCAAATTCAGCTGGTAAGTGGTGATTATTCGGTGAGAGTTACTGCTGGAGATTCTGTGGCTGCTTCGTTTGAACAGCGTTTTTTTGAAGGGAAAAAGGATTTCAGTATAGAAAAAGGTGCTGTAAGTACCGTAGAAGTAAATTGTGGTATCGCCAATACAGTGGTAGCCATTGTATGGGATGAATCTTTGAAAGAAATTTTTAAAGAGGATTATCAGGTAACTGTAACTTCGTCTACGGGGGAATTGGTATATTCATCGGCGAATGCAAACGCCAAAGGCTATTTCAGTCTGCCGGAAGATAATCGAAAACTTACTTGCAAATTTCGTGCTACGACATTAGGGGGGAAAACTTATGAAAGCTCTTCTGAATTATCGGACTTGAGTCCGGCTACGCTTTATAATCTGACTTATAGCTACAAAGATATGGAAGTCGGACTTACCGGAGGGGCAGCTTTGAATATCAAGGTAGAAGAAGTTCCTTTGGGAGATACATATACCATTACATTAAAGCAACGTCCCGTGATTGTCTGTAAGGATGCAGACGGACAGTTATATAATTTAGAGCAACCCATGTATTTGGAGCTTAATACCCAGTCTAATTGTAGTATACAAGTGTCTACATCTTCCGCTTTAAAAAGTCTGATATTCCGCAATGAACGTTTCGTGGGATGGGGAGGAAGTGATAATGAGTTGGATATTCTGAATCTGAATGAACAAGATGCGGAAGCATGGAAAAATGTTGGTATTTCAGTTTCTGAAAAGAAACAGTCTTTGAATGGAGATGTTTGTACTGTTTGTTTTGCCAAAGATTTAATGGCAAAGATGACGGCAGAAGAAGGGAGTGTAGAAACGGCCATTGAAGCCGTGGATGCAGAAGGTAAAAGCCGGGTAGCTGTCTGGAACGTTATTGCTTCTGATGCCACCGTGAAAACGGGTGAAACGAAACCGTATGAAGTGTGGACTTCAAAAGCTACTTTACATGGTGAAATATTGATAGATATGCTCTTTTCTCCTAAGTTCCGTTATCGTGTGAAAGGAGAGCAGGAATGGACAACGATAGACGCAGATTTATCAGAAAAATCCTTTAGCAAAGAGATTACAGGGTTAATACCGGGTACTACCTACGAATATCAGGCAATGGATGGAGAACAAGCTTCTTCTGTGACTTGTGAATTTACAACGGAAACAGAATTTCAGCCGGAAAATGCTGGATTTGAATATACATCTGGAAGTGTGCCAACTCTTATTTATGGAGAAGGACAGTCGATGTGGTGGGATACAGGAAACCATGGTTCTGCAACAATGGGTTCATGGGGAGGTAAGGATGTGACTACTTCTGATACTTCGGTAAAACATAGTGGTAAGTCTATAAAGCTTGCTTCTCAGCTTGCTGGATTGTCTGGTATTTATGAAAAGTTCGCAGCCGGGAACCTCTTTGCCGGGCAGTATTTGAAAACTGACGGTACGGATGGAGTATTGGGTTGGGGACGTCCATGTACAAGCCGCCCTACAGCTTTAAAAGTTTGGGTGCGTTATACTCCGGGTAGTGTAACGACGGATGGTAGCCATATAGAAAAAGGTTCAACGGATAAAGGAATAATTTATGTGGCAGTGGGAGACTGGAAGTCAAGTGATACTGAATACGGTGCAGAGTGGCCGGTGGTTGTACGTACAAAAGGTCCTTCTTTGTTTAATCCGAAAGATGCTGGTACCATCGGGTATGGAGAGCATATCTTTACCGGAAATTATGGTACAGACACAGAAACCAGTATGAAGGAAATAACCATTCCATTGGATTATGAAGGATATGGAGGGTATGACCGTAAGCCTGAGTCTATTATCATTGTGGCTTCTGCGAGTCAATATGGTGATTATTTTGAAGGAAGTACTTCCAGTGTCATGTGGCTTGACGATATGGAATTGATTTATGAATAATAAGTAAATAGGATTTGTGAAAAAGTTATTGTATATAATATGTCTTTTGTACATAGCTTTGGGAGGATATGCACAAGATACGCAGAAAAAACTCCCTCCTAAGGTGTTTGTGCCGAAAGGACAATGGATTGCGGGTAGTTCTGTTTCATATTCAGAACATACGGAAAATAACTATGATTTTCTGGTGGTAGAAAAAATTAATTCGGACGGGTATTCTTTTAAATTGAGCCCGATGTTTGCCTATGCCTTGAAGGACAACATGGCACTGGGAGGACGTTTTAAGTATGGGCGTACGCTGGTGCGTATGGATGAAACCCAGCTGAACCTGGATGATGAAAACCAGTTTGACATTAACAATGTCTATCAGTTGAAGCATTCCTATTCCGCCATGGCGATTTTCAGGAATTATATTCCTTTGGGAGACAGCAAACGCTTTGCCATATTTAGTGAAACGCAATTGGAATTCGGTGGAAGCCAGTCGAAGGTGGCCAATGGAAAGGGAGAGGCACTGACCGGTACTTATTCCAAGTCTACGGATCTGGCCTTTGGGGTAGCTCCGGGTATGGTGGCTTTTATCAATAACTATACGGCTGTGGAAGTAAGTATCGGTGTGCTTGGAGTGAACTTGAGCAAAAAACGTCAGGTAACCAATCAGGTAGAGACGGGAGAGCAGTCGTCTACTTCTGCGAATTTTAAGATTAATATATTCTCAATCGGATTGGGAATCGCATTTTATTTGTAAGCATGATGAAGGTATTATATATAAGCATATTTTTGTTGGCTTGTTTGGGATGTTTGCAGATGAGTGCTCAAACAAATGAAACGGTTTCTGCCGTTCGGGGAGATTCTCTTGAACAATATAAGGTGGTGATAGTGCATGATACAGTGTACGTGCCGATACCGGAAGCAAAGATGCCGGTCGATTCTTCACGGATTATTTATACCAAACCGATAGGGCGTTACGACCGTGGGATTACCAATTACCGTTTTATCCCGAAAAGCAAATGGATTGGAGGTATGACCATTTCGGTGTATAACTTTGAAAGTGACAACAGCCGGTTGCTGTTTTCGCTGCTGAAGGATATTGATTTGAACCTGCGTACCTTGTCAATAAAGCCGTTTGTGGGCTATGCGATAAAGGATAATACGGTGGTCGGCTTGAAATTTGGTTATTCCCGTATTTCCGGAGGAATCGGTAATTTATCCTTGAATATTGAGGATTTGGACATATCCTTGAAAGACATAAAGTACACGGATGACTCTTATTCCTTCAGTCTTTTCCATCGTTCCTATATCGGTCTGGACCCGAAGGGACTGTTCGGACTTTTTAATGAAACGACACTGGGATATAGCACAGGGTCTGCCCGTTTCTCACGGGGGGCGGATGAGAACTTAAAATATACGGATACTTCCGTCAACCAGCTGAACATCGGGATTAATCCGGGAATTGCCATTTCCATTATGCCGAATGTAGGAGCCGAAGTCTCTTTTGGAGTGGCAGGCTTTACATACAACTGGGAAAAGCAGAAAAAAAGTTCGGGTGAAACCGGAAAGCGTACGAACAGTGGAGCGAACTTTAAAATCAACTTGTTGAATATTAATATTGGTATAACGGTGTGTATCTGATGGAGAAGAGGATGATATATAGAAGAATAAGCAGACTGATGGCCTGTCTGTCTGTCTGTCTGCTGGCAGCTTGCATACAGAATGATTTGCCTTATCCCACTGTGAAACTTTATATCACGGGAATGACCGTAGAAGGGCAGGTGGGAAGTGCCATAATCTCGAATGAGAACCGGAAAGTGACACTGGCGCTCGAAGAGACGGTGAATCCTAAAAAGGTAAAGGTACAGACGTTGGAACTTACAGAAGGGGGAAAAGCTACTATCGGGCCAGATTCAATCTTGGATTTGACTCATCCGTTGAAGGTGACATTGTCATTATATCAGGATTACGACTGGGCGATAGAAGCCACTCAGGTAATTGAACGTGTCTTTACTGTGGATGGGCAAGTGGGGCAGGCTCGTTTTTATCCTGAAACGCATGAAGCTTCTGTGGATATTCCTGTGGAGCAAGGGCTGGGGCTTATTGATTTGACAGATTTAAAGCTTGGGCCGGCCGGCTCAACGCAGAATGGTACTACAGGTGTTCCTCTGCTCTATTGGACCAGGAAGGGTAATTTTGCCACTGCAAAGGTAAAGGTGAAATATGGTGATTTTCTGGATGAAGAATGGACTTTATATGTCAATTTGTCGGATGTGAAGGTGGGAGTAAACAGTGTGGATGAATGGACGAATGTAGCTTGGGTACATGGATTTGGTCTGGCTGGTCAGGATAACGGCTGTGAATACAAGAAGGAGGGAGATGCCGACTGGATACGGGTGGATGCTTCCGAACTGACCCACGACGGAGGAAACTTTACGGCCCGCATCATCCATTTGCAGGCAAACACCACCTACGTATGCCGTACTTATTCCGGTGAAGAATATGGTGCAGAAGTGACCTTTACTACCGGAGAAGCAGCTACGGTGCCTAATATGGGATTTGAAGACTGGCATAAGGATGGAAAGGTAATCTGTCCCTGGCTGGAAGGTGAAGATTCCTGGTGGGATACGGGAAACTGGGGCAGTACGACAATTTCTGCCGATGACAATATTACACAGCCTACTTCCGATGTGCGGAACGGGTCGGCAGGTAGCCAGGCCGCGATATTAGGCTCAAAATTTGTGGGTCTGGGAAGTATCGGGAAGTTTGCTGCGGGCAATTTGTTTTTAGGAAAGTACAAGGATACTGATGGTACGAATGGTATCTTAGGATTTGGTCGTGAGTTTACAGCTCGTCCAACAAAGTTGAAAGGTCATTTTAAATATACTGTATCTACTATTAATTATGCGGATGATGCACATGCAGATCTGAAGGGGAAACCAGATACTTGTATTGTTTGGGTTGCTTTGGGTGATTGGAGTGAGCCGGTGGAGATACGTACGAATCCGAAAAATTCGAAGTATTTTGATAAGAATGATCCTAATGTCATCGCGTATGGTGAAATGAATTGTGGGGAAACTGTATCTGCCTATAAGGATTTTGAAATAAAACTGGATTATCGTTCTACAAGCCGTGTTCCGAAATATTTACTGATTGTATGTTCTGCCAGCAAATATGGAGATTATTTTACGGGAGGAGCAGGTTCTACCATGTGGGTAGATGATTTCAGCTTTGAATATGATTATTAGGTACTTCTACTAGTTAGTCATCCGAAATATAAGTTCATGGTAAACAAGTCTATCATTCTATTTGTTAGTAATAGATAAAGATAAACTTGTTTACCATGAATTTTATTATACGCAATCTACTTCTATTCACTGTTTTATTATGTACTGTAGCTTGTTCTTCGGATGAGAATTTCGACCGGTCTTCTTGGAAAAATATAGATTTTAGAGTTTCTGTGGTGGGACAGTCGCGTGTGGCGATACAGAAAGACGGGAGTGGAGACTTTCAGGCGGGAGACGAGGTGGCCTTGCGAGTGTATGAAGCGCAGCTGGATAAGCTTCAGGATAAAACGCTGCTACATTGCGAAGGAAAACGGTGGACTTCTTCTTTATATTGGAAAGACTGGGAGGAAACTTCTCATTTTTATGCGGTCTGGCCTTCTGTTACTCAGATTGAGCTGTGGGAGGGCACCTGCTGGTATGTGCATCGGGTGAATCAGAACCAGTCGGCAGAGAAGGATTTTTTATCTTCTGATTTATTGGTGGCTGAATGCGAATCGTAGTTATGTGGAACGTTATCTGGAATACAAACGTCGTCTGGACCCGGAATTTTCGATTCCTTCGGCTTATCCGGATTCAAAGCATAGTGAGATTTATCAGGGATTCAAGAATCGTTTTGGCAATAAGTCGGGGTATATCGTATCGGGTGTAAACTGGTTCTTATCGGGAATTTGCAATCGGGTGTATAATGAAAACTTGAAAGTCAAAATTATGGATTTGGTACTGTTGGATAAAGGTACTTCTTATTGGGAGTCATTCTTTAAAAACAAAATCGGGTGAAACTTGAAAGTTCAAGTCCCACCCGGATTTATAAATTTAGAATAAAGTTTTATACGATTCCTTGAGCCATCATAGCGTTAGCTACTTTCATGAATCCGGCTACGTTAGCACCCTTCACATAGTTGATATAACCATCGGGTTCTGTACCGTATTTCACACAAGCTTCGTGGATGTTCTTCATGATACTCTTCAGCTTTTCGTCTACTTCTTCCTGGCTCCAGCTCAGCTTGATAGAGTTCTGGGTCATCTCCAGACCTGATACAGATACACCACCTGCATTGGCAGCCTTACCCGGAGCGTAAAGAATCTTCGCATCCTGGAATACGCGGATTGCTTCTGGAGTAGAAGGCATGTTAGCTCCTTCTGATACAGCAAATACGCCGTTTGCTACCAGTGCTTTAGCATCGTCGCCGTTGATTTCATTCTGAGTGGCAGAAGGAAGAGCGATGTCTGCTTTTTCATTCCATGGACGAGCACCTGCTACATACTTGCAACCGTATTTTTCTGCATATTCACGGATACGTCCGCGATAGAGGTTCTTCAGTTCCATGATGTAATCCAGTTTTTCGCGGTCGATACCGTCCGGATCATAGATGTAACCGTCAGAGTCGGACATGGTAACCACTTTAGCACCCAACTGAATCAGTTTTTCTGCAGTGTACTGTGCTACGTTTCCTGAACCGGATACCAAACAAGTCTTACCCTTGATGTCAATGTTACGAGTTTTCAGCATTTCCAGCAAGAAATAGATGTTACCGTAACCTGTAGCTTCCGGACGGATAAGTGAGCCACCAAATTCACGGCCTTTACCAGTCAATACACCGCTGAATTCGCGAGTCAGTTTTTTGTACATACCGAACATGTAACCTACTTCACGACCACCTACACCTATATCACCGGCAGGAACGTCAGTTTCAGGACCGATGTGGCGCCACAATTCCAGCATGAATGCCTGGCAGAAACGCATTACTTCTGCATTTGACTTACCACGTGGAGAGAAGTCTGATCCACCTTTGCCACCACCCATCGGAAGAGTAGTCAGTGAGTTCTTGAAGGTCTGTTCGAATGCCAGGAACTTCAAAATTCCCAGGTTTACAGAGCTGTGGAAACGGATACCGCCTTTGTACGGGCCGATAGCGTTGTTGTGTTGTACACGGTAACCCATGTTGGTCTGGATGTTACCTTTGTCGTCCATCCAAGTGACACGGAACTGGTATACACGATCTGGAATACACAGACGTTCAATCAAGTTTACTTTGTCGAATTCAGGGTGTTTGTTGTATTCCTCTTCGATAGTTCCTAACACTTCTTCTACTGCCTGATGATACTCAGGTTCATTGGGGAATCTTCTTTTCAGATCTTCCAGAACTTTAGCTGCATTCATAATTAAAAAAGATTATCTGTCTTATTTATTGGTTTTGAAAAATCACAGTAATATGTTTCTTTTTGTTTGATGTGCCAAAAATATAGATAAAAATTTATTTATGCAACAATAAATCAAGAAAAGTGAGAAAAAAGCGTCAAAAATCCTTTTTTATCTATTTATTCGTGTTTATTTGTCTCTGTTCTTAAGTGATTTGATAACAGGAATAAACACCAAAGCTCCTGATATGAGAATCATAATGACAAGCGGACCGTCAATTTTGGGGGTAGAGGTGAGTACTAAAAAGCAAAGTGCAGCCCAGCATAAAGTAAGTACGACACATTGTGTATGATTGAGTGGTTTTCTCATGGCTTTTAGAAAAATAATACACGGAGGAACGGTGGCAAGGGTGAATGTTTTGGCTTGCGGCTGCTCCTCCGTGTAAGGTGAAATAAATCAGTAATGTTTATTGTGCTTTCTTCTTCTTGTCGACAATGGCATCAATGCAGGCGATAGCTGTGATATTGACAATATCGCGTACAGAGCTTTCAATGTCGGTGAAGTGAATAGGTTTGTTCAATCCCATCTGAATCGGGCCGATTACTTCGGTTTCACTCATGCTTTGGATGAGCTGGTAGGTTGCATTGGCTGAACTCAGGTTGGGGAATACCAATGTGTTTACTTCTTTTCCTTTTAAGCGTGTGAAAGGATATTTCTCATCACGAAGGGCATTGTTCAAGGCAAATTTCACTTGCATTTCACCGTCAATGGCCAAATCCGGATATTCCTGGTGCAGCTGGTTGATGGCTTCGTGTACCTTTGCCGGACTTCCTTCTGCATCAGAACCGAAGTTAGAGTAAGACAGCATGGCCATTACCGGTTCCTGGTTGAAGAAACGTACAGCCTTGGCCGACAGTTTGGCAATGTCTATCAAAGTGTCAGTGTCTGGGTGACGGTTAATCAATGTATCGGCAATGAAATAAGTTCCTTTCTTGGAGTTCAGGATGTGCATGGTTCCGAAATGCTTGTATCCCGGTTGGATGCCGATAACTTCCTTGGCGACCTTGATTGTGTTGGAATATTTGGTGTACAATCCGGTTACAAAGGCGTCTGCTTCGCCGGTTTCCACCATCATCATACCAAAGTAGTTGCGTTCGAACATCTTATCGTTTGCTTCCTGGAAGTTGGCTCCTTCGCGGGCACGTTTTTCGCAGAGGATGCGTGCATAGCGTTCGCGGCGTTCTGATTCGCGGTCGTGACGCAGGTTGACAATTTCAATGCCTTCCAGGCTCAGGTCGAGTTCCTTGGCTAATTTTTCGATGCGTTCTTCGTTACCTAAAAGAATCGGATGGCAGATACCTTCAGCTTTGGCTTCTACTGCAGCCTTTAACATGTTGGGATGGATGCCTTCTGCGAAAACCACACGCTGCGGGTTGCTGCGGGCCGTTTCATACAGCTGGCGGGTCAGCTTGTTTTCCTGTCCCATCAGTTCTCTCAGGTGATTCTTGTATTCATCCCAGTCGGTAATCTGTTTGCGAGCTACTCCCGATTCCATGGCAGCCTTTGCTACGGCCATGGATACTTCGGTAATCAAACGTGGGTCAACTGGTTTCGGAATGAAGTATTCAGGTCCGAAAGTCAGGTTGTTTACATGATAAGCTTCGTTCACTACGTCGGGTACAGGTTTCTTTGCCAGGTCGGCAATGGCATGTACGGCTGCCAGCTTCATTTCTTCGTTGATGGCAGTGGCACGCGTATCAAGTGCACCGCGGAAGATATAAGGGAATCCGATAACATTGTTTATCTGGTTCGGATAGTCAGAACGTCCGGTTGACATCAATACGTCCGGGCGGGAAGCCATGGCGTCTTCGTATGAAATTTCCGGAGTCGGGTTGGCTAAAGCAAATACGATAGGATGAGCAGCCATGCTGCGCACCATATCCTGACTCAGCACGTTACCTCTGGAAAGACCGAGGAATACATCGGCTCCCTTGATAGCTTCTGCCAGTGTGTGGATGTCGGTGCGGTCAGTAGCAAAGAATTTTTTCTGCTCGTTAAGGTCTGTACGTCCTTTGGAAATCACCCCTTTACTGTCGAGCATGACAATGTTTTCCAGACGGGCACCGAGGGCTACATATAATTTGGTACAAGATACGGCAGATGCACCGGCACCGTTGACTACGATTTTTACCTCTTCAATTTTCTTTCCGGCTACTTCCAGCGCATTCAGCAATCCGGCACTGGAAATGATGGCTGTACCGTGCTGGTCGTCGTGCATTACTGGGATGTCCAGTTCCTCCTTCAGTCTCTGTTCTATTTTGAAGCATTCAGGAGCTTTGATGTCTTCCAGATTGATACCTCCGAAGGTAGGAGCAATGGCTTTTACCGCTTCGATGAATTTGTCCGGGTCTTTTTCGTTTACTTCGATGTCGAATACATCAATGCCCGCATAAATTTTGAACAACAGTCCTTTTCCTTCCATGACGGGTTTTCCGCTCATGGCACCTATATCTCCTAAACCTAATACAGCTGTTCCGTTAGAGATAACGGCTACCAAGTTACCTTTGTCGGTATAGTCGTATGCGGTATCCGGATTCTTCTGGATTTCCAGACACGGTTCTGCTACTCCCGGTGAATAAGCCAATGATAAATCTCGTTGAGTTTGATAAGGTTTGGTGGGGATTACTTCTATTTTCCCCGGTTTGCCTTGTGAGTGATAGAGCAAGGCTGCTTCTTTCGTTATTTTTGTCATATTTCTTCGCTTTTTAGTTGTTTCAAAGAATAATCTATCGCGCAAATGTAGGAATAAAATGACAAATGGACTGTTTTTTTATGAAAAAAACTATAAAATGAACAGAAGGTTGTGAGGTGTATGTTTTTTTTGTCGATATTTTTTGTCGATTGGTCTGATATTCTCGGCTATATGTAATGATATTGTGTCATTATGGTTATTCTTAGTTAAAGCCCCTTTTCAGGGCTTGATTTTTTTCCTATATTTGCACGATAAAAAACTAAAGGAGGCCGTAAAGTTTTCAGTGGGAAACTTTAGAAATAGGATTAACGAGAATAAAAACCAAATTTTATATATGAGTATAAGTATGAGCACAAAAAGAAACAGAAGTTTTTCTTCTAGCCGAGTGGCATTCTATGCATTGACTCTTTCGATGCTGACTGCTTGCGGCGGTCAAAGCGGTAAAATGGGTGATGACGAATTCACAGTGCAGGAAGTGGTCTCTACTTCCAGCAACCAGGTGACAAAGTACCCGGCAACTATCAAAGGTTTGCAGGATATTGAAATTCGTCCTCAAGTATCAGGATTCATTGTGAAATTGTGCGTAGACGAAGGTGCTACTGTACATAAGGGACAGGCATTGTTCCAGATTGACCCTACTCAGTATCAGGCGGCATTCGATCAGGCCAAAGCGGGAGTTGAGTCTGCAAAAGCAAATTTGAAGACAGTGACTGAAACGGAAGCCAACAAGAAAATGCTTCACGAACAGAAAATCATCAGTGATTTCGAATACCAGACGGCTGTCAATAATCTGTTGACGGCAAAAGCGAACCTGGCGCAGGCTGAGGCTTCGTATACGGCTGCCAAGCAGAATCTGGGATTCTGTACGGTGACAAGTCCTTCTGACGGTGTGATCGGTACGTTCCCTTACCGTATCGGTGCGTTGGTAAGTGCGTCGATTTCAGAACCGTTGACTACGGTATCTCAAATCGGTGACATGTACGTGTACTTCTCGCTGACAGAGAAAGAACTGCTGGCATTGACCAAAGCAGGAGGAACACTGAAAGAGCAATTGGAAAAGATGCCGGAAGTTCAACTGGAACTTTCAGATGGCAGTATCTACGCTGAGAAAGGTAAGATTGACGCCGTGAGCGGGGTTATTGACCAGACCACAGGCTCGGTGAGCATGCGTGCCACTTTCCCGAACAAGCAGAACATCCTGCGAAGCGGAGGTATGGCAAATGTCATCTTCCCTTACACGATGGAAAACGTGTTGCTGGTTCCGCAGTCGGCTACAGTAGATATTCAGGACAAGAAGTTCGTGTATGTGCTGCAACCGGACAGTACCGTAAAATATACTGAAATCCAAATCTCAAACCTGAATGACGGAAAGAACTATATCGTGCTTGACGGCCTGAAGTCAGGTGACAAGATTGCCGTAGAAGGCGTAACCCGTTTGAACGACGGTATGAAGATTACTCCGATTACTGCGGCACAGAAGGAAGCCAAATACCAGCAGGCTCTGAAAGACCAGCGCGAAGGCAACATAGCCAGTGCATTTAATTGATAAACGTGAATCGTTATATGTAATAAGGTATATATAGAATGAGACTAGATAAATTTATTAACCGTCCGGTATTATCAACCGTAATCTCCATTTTGTTGGTAATCTTGGGTTTCATCGGGCTTGCCACACTGCCTATTACCCAGTATCCGGACATCGCACCTCCTACCGTTTCGGTGAGTGCGACTTATACGGGTGCCAATGCGCAGGCCGTATTGAACTCTGTGATTTCTCCGTTGGAGGACCAGATTAACGGTGTGGAAAACATGATGTACATGCAGTCTACCGCTACCAACAACGGTTCGGCACGTATCACGGTGTACTTTAATCAAGGAACTGACCCGGATATGGCGCAGGTCAACGTACAGAACCGTGTGACTCAGGCTCAAGGTCTGTTGCCTGCTGAAGTAACACAGGTCGGTGTGACCACCATGAAGCGTCAGACCTCTATGTTGATGATTTTCTCTATCTATGATAAAGAAGACAAATACAACATCGAGTTCCTCGAAAACTACGCAAGTATCAACTTGATTCCGGAAATCAAGCGTGTAAGCGGTGTGGGTGATGCCAATGTGATGGGTACCGACTACTCTATGCGTATTTGGTTGAAACCGGATGTGATGGCGCAGTATAAATTGGTGCCGAGCGACATTACAGGAGTATTGGCAGAACAGAACGTGGAAGCCGCTCCGGGACAGTTCGGTGAACGTGGTAACCAGTCGTTCCAATATACCATCCGTTATAAAGGACGTTTGTCGAGCGAAACAGAATTCGGCGATATTGTCATCAAGTCTTTGCCGAACGGTGAATTGCTTCGCTTGAAAGATGTAGCCGAAATGGAATTGGGCCGTTTGACTTACAACTTCAACAATACGGTAAACGGTCACAAGGCTGTATCTTGTATCATCTATCAGATGGCAGGAACCAATGCGACGGAAACTATCGCCAACCTGGAGAAGGTGCTTGCCGAATATGAAAAGAATCTTCCGGAAGGATTGGGTATCAACATCGCGCAGAGTGCCAACGACTTCTTGTTCGCTTCTATCCATGAGGTTGTCAAGACCTTGATTGAAGCTTTCATCCTGGTGTTCATCGTGGTATATATCTTCTTGCAGGATATGCGTTCTACGCTGATTCCGGCGATTGCTATTCCGGTAGCGTTGATTGCTACCTTCTTCGCCTTGAAGTTAATCGGCTTTAGTATCAACTTGCTGACCCTGTCTGCAATGGTGCTTGCGATTGCCATAGTCGTCGACGATGCCATAGTCGTCGTCGAGGGTGTCCATGCCAAGCTGGACCAGGGGTATAAGTCGACCCGTGAGGCTTCCATTGATGCCATGAGCGAACTGGGCAGTGCTATCGTTTCCATTACGTTGGTGATGATGTCCGTGTTTATCCCGGTAAGTTTCATGAGCGGTACGGCAGGTACGTTCTACCAGCAGTTCGGTTTGACCATGGCGATTGCCATCGGTTTCTCAGCTCTGAACGCCTTGACGCTTTCTCCGGCGTTGTGTGCCTTGTTCCTGAAGCCGCACAATTCAGAGGCTACACTGAAAGAACGCATGGGCACAGCCTATAAGGAATCGCGCAAGATTATGGTGGCACGCTATACCGATGCGCTTGGCAAGTGGATGAACCCGAAGATTGTCATTCTTTTCACGGTAGTTGCTATTCTGGGTATGATTTTCGGTTTCTTCAGTTTCGAAGAACATCCGGTGATTTGTGTGCTGATGATTATTATCAGTATCCTGGCTTTTGCCGGTATGACGACTGATAAGTTTAAAGCTTCATTCAACAGATCATACAATTCCTTGTTGGGCAGATATAAAAAACAAGTTGTATTCTTTATCCACAAACGTTGGCTTTCTATGGGACTGGTCGGCGGTACGATTGCGTTACTGATTGCCTTTATGAGCATTACGCCGACCGGTATGATTCCGAACGAAGATACGGGTACGATTATGGGTTCGGTAACTTTGCCTCCCGGAACTTCTCAGGAACGTGCACGTGAAGTGTTGGCACAGGTAGACAGCCTGATTGCAGCCGAACCTGCCGTTCAGTCACGTACGGTGATTTCGGGTTTCAGCTTCATCGGTAGCGGTCAGGGACCATCTTACGGTTCTATCATCATTAAGCTGAAAGACTGGGAAGAACGAACCACGCAGCAGAGTTCGGATATTGTGGTCGCTACGTTGTTCATGCGTTCACAGAAACTCTTCAAGGATGCGCAGGTATTGTTCTTCGCCCCTCCGATGATTCCGGGATATTCTATTTCAACCGACATCGAGTTGAACATGCAGGATAAGACCGGTGGTAGCCTGGATCACTTCTTCCAGGTGGTGAATGATTACATTGCCGCTTTGCAGAAGCGTCCGGAAATCAATTCGGCTTCGACCAACTTCAACCCGAGCTTCCCGCAATATCAGTTGGATATCGATGCGGCTGCTTGTAAGAAAGCGGGTATCAGTCCGAGCGACATCTTGACCACGATGCAAGGTTACTTCGGCGGTATTTACGCTTCCAACTTCAACAGCTTCGGTAAGATGTACCGTGTCATGATTCAGGCAGAACCCGATGCTACGAAGAACCTGGAATCGTTGAACGGCATCAAGGTGCGTAGCAGCGACGGCGAAATGGCGCCGATTACACAGTTTGTATCACTGAAGAAGATTTACGGCCCGGATGTCATCAGCCGTTTCAACCTTTACACAGCTATTCAGGTGATGGTTTCTCCGGCTGCCGGTTATTCTTCCGGTCAGGCTTTGCAGGCGATTGCCGAAGTGGCTAACGATAACCTGCCTGCCGGTTTCGGTTACGAGTTGGGAGGTATGGCACGTGAAGAGGCTCAGACAACCAATACAACCGGAATCATCTTCGTGCTCTGCTTGGTATTCGTTTATCTGTTGCTGAGTGCGCAATACGAAAGCTACCTGTTGCCGTTGGCTGTATTGCTCTCTATTCCTTGCGGTCTGTTGGGTAGCTTCCTGTTCGTCAACGGATTCTCGGCATTGGGCAGCATCCCGGCATTGAAGATGGTATTGGGAACCATGTCGAACGACATCTATATGCAGATTGCGTTGATTATGTTGATGGGTCTGTTGGCTAAGAATGCCATCTTGATTGTAGAGTTTGCGCTCGACCGCCGTAAGCAGGGTATGAGTATATCTTGGGCAGCTGTGCTGGGTGCTTCTGCCCGTCTGCGACCGATTTTGATGACCTCTCTGGCAATGATTATCGGTTTGCTTCCGTTGATGTTTGCCTTTGGTGTAGGTGCTCACGGTAACCGTACATTGGGTGCTTCCGCTATCGGTGGTATGTTGATTGGTATGATTTTCCAGATTTTCATCGTTCCGATTCTGTTCGTGGTGTTCCAGTGGTTGCAAGAAAAAGTGAAACCGATGGAATGGGATAGCCTGGACGAAAGTGAAGTGGAATCAGAAATTGAACAGTATACTCCTACTAAATGATAAGATGATAATGAAGAAACAAATAATAGGAATTGTGTGTGTAGCTGCTATGATGAGCAGCTGCCACATCTATAAATCGTATGACCGTCCGGAAACGATAGATGCTTCAGGCATCTATCGTGACCCGGCTTCGCCTACGGATACGTTGGCTGTTTCCGATACGGCGAACATGGGAAACTTGCCTTGGCGGGAGGTGTTCCGCGATGCCAAGTTGCAGGCACTGATTGAAGAAGGACTGGCTAACAATGTAGATATGCAGGCTGCCGCTCTCCGTGTACAGGAAGCGAAAGTAATGCTGACTGCCGCCAAATTGTCTTATTTGCCTTCCATTAATCTGGCTCCACAAGGTACTACGACCAGTATGGGAGGTGGAAACTATGTAAAGGCATACCAGCTTCCGGTTGCAGCCAGTTGGGAAATTGACTTGTTTGGAAAGATTCTGAACACCAAACGTGGTCAGAAAGTAGCCTACGAACAGAGTCAGTATGCAGAACAGGCTGTACGTTCACAGATTATTTGTGGTATAGCTAACGTGTACTATTCTTTGCTGATGCTCGACCGTCAGGTAGAAATTACGACCGAAACGGCTGCTATCTATAAAGAAAACGTACGAGTAATGGAAGCCATGAAAATTGCCGGTATGACAACTGAAGCCGCTGTAGCACAGATGCGTGCTGCCAGCCATCAGGTAGAGGCTTCATTGATGGATTTGAAACGTCAGGTGCGTGAAACAGAAAATTCACTTGCTGTACTGCTGGCTAAGGCTCCTCAGACCATTGAACGCAGTACATTGGACGAACAGATTATGCCGGAGGAACTGGCAGCGGGTGTACCGATGCAGTTATTGGAAAACCGTCCGGACGTGAAGATGGCTGAAATGACGCTTGCGGCTGCTTATTATACAACTAATTCCGCACGTGCAGCTTTCTACCCGGGCTTGAACATTACAGGTATGGCAGGATGGACAAACGGATCAGGTATTACTGTGTCTAATCCGGGCGAATTTATGCTGCAGGCTTTGGCTTCATTGGCTCAGCCTATTTTCAATAACGGTAAGCTGATTGCCAACCTGAAGGTTTCAAAGGCAGAAGAAAAGATTGCTCAGATGAATTATCAGCAGACTATTCTGGAAGCAGGAAAGGAAGTGAGCGATGCTTTGTATCTGTTCGATACGCAGAATAAGAAACTGGTGGAAGACCGTGGACAGGTAGAGCAGTTGGATAAGGCAGTGACTTATACCAAGGCCTTGTTCCAGAGCGGAGATGCCACTTATCTGGAAATCCTGACCGCACAGCAGAATCTGCTGAGTGCGCAGTTGTCAGAGGTAGCTGATAATTTCCAGCGTATGCAAGCTGTCATCAACTTGTACAGTGCGTTGGGAGGAGGAAGAAATTGATTAACCTTAAAATGAGAAAACTATGATAAGTCCTTTAGCTTATGTAGATCCGTCAGCCAAATTGGGTAAGAACGTGACGGTTCATCCATTTGCCTATATCGACAAGAATGTAGAGATAGGCGATGACAACGTGATTATGCCCTATGCCAGTCTGATGAGCGGCACACGTATGGGAAATGGAAATACAGTTTATCAGGGAGCTGTTGTGGCAGCAGTACCCCAGGATTTTGCCTTTACTGGTGAAGAAACACTGGCTATTATCGGCAATAATAATGTGATTCGTGAAAATGCCGTGATTATTCGCGGTACACATGCTTCACATGCTACAAAAGTGGGTGATGGCAACTTCATCATGAGTGGAGCCCGTCTTTCTCATGACGTGGAAGTGGGTAACCGTTGCATTATCGGTAACGGTTCACAGGTTTCGGGCAACTGTATTATCTATGACAATGCCATCCTTACTTCCAATGTGCTGATGCAGGGAAATACACGTCTGGGAAGCTACTCAGTAGTGCAGGGCGGATGCCGTTTCATCAAGGACATTCCTCCATATATTGTAGCAGCCCATGAACCGATTGCATTCTATAGCATCAATACAAAGGTGCTGGAGCATACCGGTTTTTCTGAAACCATTATCAAACACATTGCACAGGCATATCGTATCCTTTATAAGGCAAATACTTCATTGCATGATGCATTGGGACGTATTCGTGAACAGATTCCTAACGGACCGGAAATTGAAAACATTATCCAGTTTGTGGAAACTTCAAAATTAGGAATTATTCATTGATGTAGATAATGGCAGGGCGAAGAAAGGAAAACGACCGTGAAGAGTTAAAGTTGCGTGTGGTTGAAACAGCTTCCAAATCTTTTATGACTTTGGGGATTAAGGCTGTCCACATGGACGATATAGCAAGTTCGCTTTCTATATCCAAGCGTACGCTTTATGAACTGTTTGGAGATAAAGAAGAACTTCTGCTGGAAGTTTTCCGTTTTTATCGTCATTGTATGAATGAGTATATGCAAGAGATTGCTTCCAGCGCGAATAATGTGCTGGAAGTAATCCTTACATTTTATGAGCGTAAGTTCAATGAGTTGTGTTCGGTAAACCCTCTGTTCTTTCGTGACTTACGTAAGTATTCCAAGGTGTTGGACTATATACATGATGACCGTCGCAGGGGAGATGCTGATGCACTGGCCTATTTTCAAAAGGGGGTAGAGCAAGGTATTTTTCGCAGCGACATCAATTTCCAGATTATTAACCAGGCCATGGCCATGCAGATGGACTTGTTGATTTATTCAGACATTACCGACCATTATCCGCTGGCCGAAATCTATAGTGAAATCACTATTCTACACATGCGGGGAATTACCACGGAAAAAGGTTACCGCATGGTCGATGATTTCTTGAAGAATATTCGAGAGAAACATACCAGATAATCTTTGTACTTAAACTCTTCTGCCTTTGACCGCATCGAAGATAGGATGCGGTTCGGCAATACTTGCGCTCAAAAGCAAGCTTTTGGCTTGGTATTGCTCTCACCTTTCACTATCTTTGCACTCGGTTTTAGAGGAAAGTTCATGAAGAATAAATTGTTATACACTTTTCTGTTCACCCTTCTGGTGGTGGCAGGTCTGTTTGCCATGCATTTTTTGCCGTCTGTTTCTTTTCGTGGCGAACCTTTGAGAAGGGTTGATTTGCTTTCAGACATTCGTATAAAGAAGGAAATAGCAGAACCTATGGATTCTGATACCCTGGTGCTGCCTCCTCCTGTAAAGCCCGCTTTTGTGGATACCTGCAAGAGTGGAATGGTCTGCATTGAAGAATATGCCGATTCTGCGGGGCGTGGAATGGAGTATTTCTATGAAGCTTTGGGAAAAGTTTCTTCTTTGGACCGCCCGGTACGTATTGCCTATTTCGGGGACTCATTTATTGAGGCCGACATCCTGACCGGTGACTTACGTGAAATGTTGCAGAAGCGTTTTGGCGGATGTGGGGTGGGATATGTGCCCATCACAACGAAAATAGCCGGTTTCCGTCCTACGGTACACCATTCGTTTGGTGGATGGGGCAGTCACTCCATTACAGATTCCACGTATTTCGACCGTTCCCGTCAGGACATTTCCAATCATTATTTTATTCCTTCTTCAGGAGCTTATGTAAGCCTGAAAGGTGAGAAACGCTTCTTGTCGCATATTGATACCTGCGAAGTGTCTACCTGTTATTTCCTGACTTCCGATTCTTTGCGGTTGGCTGCATCTGTCAATGGAGGAGAGGCACAGCCATTTTCTGTGGGTGGAAAAGAAGAGTTGCAGTCTGTGTCTGTGAACGGACGTATCGGCTCTGTGCGCTGGAAAGTGGAACAGCTGGATTCTACAGCTTTGTTCTATGCCGTGACGATGGATCCGCGTCAAGGTGTGGTAGTCGATAATTTCAGTACCCGTGGAAGCAGCGGACAGCAGTTGGGTAATATTCCGATGTCGATACTTCGTCAGTATAACCGTCTGCGTACATACGATTTGATTGTGTTGCAGTACGGGTTGAATGTGGCTTCAGACAAGGTAATGAACTATACCTATTACAAGGACGCGATGAAACCGATAGTGGAGCGTTTGAAGACGGCCTTTCCGGAGGCTTCTGTCCTGATTGTCGGGGTGGGAGACAGAGAAAACAAGGATGAAAACGGCGAATTGCGTACCATGCCGGGTGTGAAGCGTCTGATTCGTTACCAGCAGGCACTTGCGGCCGAAACGGGTGTGGCATTCTGGAATATGTTCGAAGCCATGGGAGGCGAAGGTAGTATGGTAGAGATGGTGAACCACAAGCCTCAGATGGCCAATTATGATTATACTCACATCAATTTCAGGGGAGGAAAGCACATTGCCGGACTTTTGTTTGAAACGTTGATGTACGGCAAGGAACAGTACGAAAAACGAAAAGCTTATGAAATGGAGTGAGATACGTTTTTGGGGGATATTCTTCGGGTTCCTTTTGGGAGCATTGCCGCTTTTAGCACAGGATGCTTTGCCGGAGAAATCGCGTCCTGACCGTCATTCCGGACATGTGTCCGACAGCGAGGCCATGCAGCAGCTGATGCGTTTTGTGGAAGTCAGCAATCCGATGCCTGCCGGATTTAAGGGAACAACTGAAAATACGATTATAGACCCAACGCATGAACTGGAGCCTTTCTGGCAGAAGCTTTCCGTGCTCGACCGTCCGTTGCGTATCGTGCACATAGGCGACTCCCATGTGCGGGGGCATGTGTATCCTTATATTGTACGACGTCAGCTGGAAGACGATTTCGGACGGGAGGCCGTGCTCGATATGCAGGTGAGTTACCGTACTTCGGGACTGGCGCAGGAAACGGGAGCCGCAGGGATTGTATACCACATAGTAGGAGTAAACGGAGCGACTTGTGCTTCTTTTGCTACCCCTGAGAACATTCGTCAGATTATCGAACTGAATCCGGACCTGGTTATTCTTTCGTTCGGCACCAATGAAGCGCATGGTCGCCGTTATTCTTCGGCGGAGCACTTGGCACAGATGGATAATCTGTTGGAAGAACTGAAGAAAGGATGTCCGCAGGCGGTGTATCTGCTGACTACTCCTCCCGGAGCGTATGTCCGTAATGGCCGACGGGGCGCAAGAGTAATCAATCCTCGCACGAAATTAGTGGTAAAGACAGAACTGGATTATGCGGCTTCGCGGAAACTTGCTATATGGGATATGTATCACGTGGTAGGAGGTGAACGTTATGCTTGTCTGAACTGGAGTAACGGAAACTATTTCCAGCGCGACAAGATTCATTTTACGCAGGACGGATATATTTTGCAGGGATTATTATTACACGAAGCGATTATCAAATCATACAACAATTATGTGGAAACTCAACTGGACGGAACTTGGAATTGACTGGGACAGACTTAAGGATGTGCTGACGTACGATGCGTCGCAACCGATGATTTTCAACAGTGGCTTCTTCTTGCTGCTTTTTCTCGGATTCAGCCTGATTTACCTGATTTTGCAGAAAAAGACTACGGCACGTCTGCTGTTTGTTACCTTGTTTTCTTATTATTTCTATTATAAGAGCAGTGGGTTTTATTTCTTTCTACTGGGTATTGTCACGGTGTCCGACTTTCTGTTAGCTCGCAGGATGGAGCAGACTGTACAGCCTTGGAAACGGAAGCTGCTGGTGGTATGCAGTTTGTGCATCAACCTCGGATTGCTTTGTTATTTCAAGTACACCAATTTCTTTTATGAGATGCTGGCTCCGTTGTGGCACGGGCAGTTCGAGCCGCTGGACATATTCCTTCCGGTGGGAATTTCCTTCTTTACCTTCCAGTCGCTGAGTTATACCATCGACGTGTATCGTCGTGACCTGAAACCACTGACTAACTTGCTGGATTATGCGTTTTATGTGTCCTTCTTTCCGCAGTTGGTGGCAGGGCCTATCGTTCGTGCACGCGACTTTATCCCGCAAATCCGTCAGCCCTTGTTTGTGTCGTCTGAAATGTTCGGCCAGGGCGTTTTCTTCATTGTGAGCGGTTTGTTCAAGAAAGCGGTGATTTCAGACTATATCAGTGTGAACTTTGTAGAACGTATATTCGATAATCCGGGATTGTATTCCGGACTGGAAAACCTGTTTGGTGTCTACGGATATGCCTTGCAGATATACTGTGATTTCTCGGGTTACAGTGACATGGCCATCGGTATTGCTTTGTTGCTGGGATTCCGTTTCCCACTCAACTTCGATTCCCCTTATAAGTCGGATAGTGTGACCGACTTCTGGCACCGCTGGCACATTTCCCTGTCGTCCTGGTTGCGCGACTATCTTTATATCTCTCTGGGCGGTAACCGGAAAGGAAAAATCCGTACCTACATCAACCTGATACTGACCATGCTTTTAGGTGGTTTGTGGCACGGTGCTTCGTGGAACTTTGTGGTGTGGGGCGGATTGCACGGAGTGGCACTGGCCTTGCATAAGTTTTTCCGCAACCTGTTGGGTCGGCCCAAGCAATATCGCAGCCGGGGAATACGTAAATTCTTTGCCGTGGTGCTGACCTTCCATTTTGTGTGTTTCTGTTGGATATTCTTCCGGAATTCCACGTTCGAAGCTTCGGTGACTATGATTCGCCAGATATTTACAGCCTTCCATCCGGAATTGCTGGAGCAGCTTTTGACGGGCTACTGGAAAGTGTTTGCATTGATGGGAGTAGGCTTCTTGCTTCATTTCTGTCCCGACAGCTGGCAGAATGCGTGCAGTCGGGGCATGGTGCGTATGCCGCTCATAGCCCAGGCACTGATAATGATTGCGCTGATTTATCTGGTCATTCAGGTGAAAAGCAGCGATATTCAGCCGTTTATCTACTTCCAGTTCTGATGCGTGTGATTGTATAGGCGTGTAAGGGTACAACTATTTTAGTTTTCGTTCTCTATTTTTTCAGGAAAAAATTAGGAGAAAAGACTGAATAATTGTATTTTTGTCACGCTTTCGAAATATCCTTTCTCTAAAAAGGACGTTGGAAAGTGTGCTTATTGATATTTGCGCCCGTAGTTCAATGGATAGAATAAAGGATTCCGGTTCCTTCGATTGGGGTTCGACTCCCCACGGGCGTACATAAAGCTTATTAGACTGAAAAAGAACGGTTTAATAAGCTTTTTTGTTTATAGATACCAGCCTTCGGACATCGCGATTTGTACTTTCGGAAAAAACGCTCCTACGTTTGTGCTAAAACGCCTTTGCGTTTGATATAAAACGTACTTGCGTTTCATGTAAAACGCACTTGTGTTTTAAGTAAAACGCACTTGCGTTTTGATTGAAGCGTCAAAGCGTTTTCCGGTAAATGCAAAGGCCTTTTCTGAGGGTGAAAAAAATCACTGTTTAAAGTTGACTGAGAGATGAAAAACTACATGTTTGAAATTTGTGCGAACTCTGCAGAGAGTTGCGTGGCTGCCCAGCAGGGAGGTGCTCATCGGGTAGAATTGTGTGCCGGCATGCCGGAAGGTGGAACTACTCCGTCGTTGGGCGAGATAAAAGTGGCCCGTAAGTTGATTGACATCCGTCTGCATGTCATTATCCGTCCGCGTGGAGGAGATTTTCTGTACACGCCTTCAGAACTGGAGATTATGGAAGAAGATATTCGGGCTGCCCGTCAGGCGGGAGCCGATGGAGTGGTGTTCGGTTGCCTTACACCGGAAGGCGAGTTGGACAAGCCGGCCATGCAGCGTCTGATGGAAGCTTCCAAAGGACTTTCGGTGACTTTCCACCGTGCGTTTGATTATGTCAAGTCACCCCGTGAGGCACTTGAAGAACTGATAGGCTTGGGGGTGAACCGTGTGCTGACTTCCGGTCAGATGCCTACGGCTATGGAAGGGGCACCCTTGCTGGCTGAACTGGTGAAGCAGGCGGGCGACCGCATTATCATCATGCCAGGCTGCGGAGTGAACGAACATAACATTGCGGAACTGGCCCGTGCGACGGGAGCCGGTGAGTTCCATTTTTCGGCGCGCGAACAAAAAGAAAGCCGGATGCTTCTTCGCAATCCGGCTTTGTCGATGGGAAGTACGGATATGGATGAATATGCTCATCCGGTCACGACTCCCGAAAAGGTGCGTCGCACCATTGAGGCGCTTACAGTCCGTGGATAACATGGAGCAGTTGCTCGCCCATGCCGATGGTGTATCCGTGTGATTCGAAGACTACACGGTTGAACGTATCGCCCAGGATAATCACCGGCAGGGTGGGTTTGCTGCCCAGCTTCATATTTTCAGCAATCATTTTCAGAATGCTTCCGTCTTTGTCTATACCGAACACTACGTTCGACGGAAGGTTGGGGAATTCCTTGCGGTCGAATTTCTTATAGGCCGCTTCGTCAGTGAAGAGCAGTACAATCGTACGTCCCCATTTCTCAAATTCCGCTTTCTTTACTTCGATGTCTTTCAGGGCATGGTTGGTCGGTTCCTGACCTACGCCCAATACGCCGACAATGTAATATCCTCTTCCGGTAGTGTTGAGTACAGATACTTGTTCGTCTGTGCCCGGACGGGTGTAGAGTGCTTCGGAATTGAAGTTGCCGATAACACGTACTTCTTCCGTATTGTTGCGCATGCAGAGAGGAGTCACTGTGGTCTTTCCTTTGTCGACAGTGAAGAATGAAACCTGGCTCAATACACCTCCGTTGGCCATACGGCTACCCGTTACCATCATATAATAACCGGTCGACATGCTGCTTCCGTTTTTCAGCAGAGAAGCCCAGCTGGCATCTTCCGGATGGTTCTGTAACTGGAATGTGCCGTTGTCATACTTCGACAGGGTGAAGTGTGTGTAGTATTTCGGATTGTCCAGTCGCGGAATAGCCTGGTAAGTAGCTTTCAATACACCTTCCGACAGACTTCCACCTTCCGAACTTTCAAAGTCCACCAATACCGGTTTTCCGTTGAGACGGTAGCAGATGTTGCCATTTACTTCATCCTTCCAGGCAGGGATACCTAAGCTACGGGCAGCAGCTACAAAGAAAATGTCTCTGGACTGTGAGTCGGTCACACGGCTGCGCCATACGCCCTCGGGTGAAGTAATAGTGAATATCGTACTCAGGTCGTTGCGGATAGACAGGCTGTCCTTACACCATTTTACGAGCACCTGTGGGTCGGCTTTGATTTGAGCGGACAGTTCGGCTGACAAGGCTTTCTGCAGGTAGGTACGGTAAGGAGTCAGCATTTCAGTGGCAATGCGCGGTGCAAGCACTTCTTTTACGTCAGCTTTCGCATCGGTTGCATACAAATGGTCTTCCAGAATGCTGCAAGGTGTGTCGCGCAGGTCTTTATCAGCCAGTGTGCTGAGCAATTCCAATGCACGGGCACCCTGTCCCTTTTCCGCAGCATTCGACAGGAATTGCATGATGTCCGCATGGTTTCCTCTGGATTTCAGAATGTATGTGCTTGTCTGGTTCACATCCAGTTTCAGTCCTTCTGCAAAAGCTTTGGCCTTTTCTTCGGTCGGGAAGCTGGCTACGTAGGCGTTGCGGATAGAGTCTTCCTGAGCCATGCGAAGTGTGTTTTCCTTACGCTGTGCATCGGTCACTTCCGGGAAGTTGGCCTTTTCAGCCGGCGGCACAATGTGCAGGGTATCGGTAAATACATCTCCCGGACGGTGAGAAAGCGTCAATGTGACTTCTTTATCTTTTCCGAAAGAAACTTTCTGCAAGCCGAAGTGGTCATTGGCCGAAGCGTAGACTACCATGTCGCCCAATCCGGCAGAAAGCGATGCTTTTCCTTGTGCGTCAGTCGTTTTGTTGGCTACGGTGAAGAATTCAGCGTAATTGTAAATCTTAAACTCTACGTGTGCACCTTCTACAGCTTTACCCTGAGCATCTACCACCGTAACAGTGACGGGTGCACTCTGTCCGTAGTTGTCGATGATGTTGATTTCCGTATAGTTAGCAGTGGTTTTCATCACTTCTTCCGGTCCGTCGTATGCACCGAATACTTTGGTGTGCATCAGCATACCTCTGCTGGCAGGGGCGTTGAACCATCCTAGGTTCAGTACCGGTTCCGGTTCGCAGGCACCGAGGAAGTACCATTTGCCGTCCACCCAGGCTTCTACCCAGGCATGGTTGTCGTCAGTATGCGCCCAGCGCGGGGTGTACACCTGACGGGCAGGGATACCTACGGCACGGAGAGCGGCTACCAGGAAGGTAGATTCTTCACCGCAACGTCCGTAAGCCGTTTTTACAGTAGCCATCGGAGCACTGGTGCGGATGTCGGTCGGGGTATAAATTACTTTTTCATGGCACCAGTGGTTTACTTCCAGCACGGCATCGTACATGGATAGTTTTTCCACACGCGGCATCAGTTCCTGGCGGAACACTTCGCGTGCATTATCCAGGTTTTCGTTGTTCACTCTGACAGGGAGTACAAAGTGACGAAATATCATGTCGGGAATTCCGGCTCCCCATGAAGTTTCTTTGCGGTTCTGAAGTGCCAGACGTACATTTTTCAGATAGAACTCTCCGGAGTAATCCGAAATATCGCCCGGAGTCATGTAGGCATACAGGAACATCATGGCTTCCCGTTCCTCCAGCGACATGTCTTCATTGAAGATGTCAAAAAGATTTCCCCGGTTGAGAATCTCCTTCTTCTGTCCGAAATCAGCTTCCACTTTGTTACGGTAGTCGGCCTCTTTCAGAAAATGGTTGGGAGAAGTCGAGGTACACGAGGGGAAGAGGCAACTGAGCCAAAATGCAAATGCGGGAATGAGTAGTTTTTTCATGCAGGTAAAAAGATTTGGTAAATACAGAAATAAAAAAGACACGGAAACGAGAAGTTCTTCCTTTCGGGGTGAACTTCTGCGTTTCTGTGTCTTTTGGCTTAAAATGTGATATGCACTTAAATAGGTTTATATTCTACAAATGCTTCCATAGCTTCATAGCAAGCCAGACCTAATTGGTCGTAAAGTGAAGCAGTTCCGCGGTTGCGGTCTTCGCTTCTCTGCCAGAACAGACGTTCGTCATTGCCCAGGAACGGTGCGCTTTCCATCTGAGACTGGTGTTTCAGGATAGAGTTACGTTTTGCACGAAGTTCTTCCGGACTCAAAGGTACGGCCATTTCGATGTTTTCGATTTCCCATTCTGCCCATGCGCCACGGTACATCCAGATGCGGCAGTCGTTCAGCCATTCCGCACCGGCATTCTTTTCTTCGTCGATAGCGGCAAAAACAGCGTCCGTACATACGCGGTGAGTACCGTGCGGATCGGCCAGGTCGCCGGCTACGTAAATCTGATGAGGTTTCACTTCGCGGAGCAGGTTGAGCACGATTTCTACGTCGGCCTCGCTGATCGGGTTCTTTTCAATCTTTCCAGTTTCATAGAACGGAAGGTCAAGGAAGTGACAGCGGCTGAGCGGAATACGGTTGAACGTACAAGCGGTACGAGCTTCACCACGACGAATCAGACCTTTGATGGTCAGGATGTCGCGTGTATCCATGTCGCCTTCTTTCTTGGTAGAGAAGAACTGTTTGATTTCAGCATATTTGTCGCTGATAACCTTGTCCTCACTATTTTCGAACAACTGGTTAAAGCCGTTGATGAAATGCATGAAGCGTACTACTTCTTCATCGCCTACGGCAATGTTTCCGGAAGTTTCGTAAGCCACGTGTACTTCATGTCCCTGCTGAACGAGACGGCGCAGTGTACCTCCCATGGAGATTACATCGTCATCCGGATGCGGAGAAAATACCACCACACGTTTCGGGAACGGTTTGGCACGTTCCGGACGATAAGTATCATCGGCATTCGGTTTACCACCCGGCCATCCGGTAATGGTGTGCTGCAGGTCGTTGAATACCTTGATGTTGGCATTGTAGGCAGAGCCGTAAAGAGCCAGCAGTTCGCTCAAGCCGTTTTCATTATAGTCCTTGTTGGTCAGTTTCAGAATAGGCTTGTTCAGTGTAGTACACAACCATACGATGGCACTTCTTACCAGTTTGTCGTTCCATTCGCAGCTGGTTACCAGCCATGGACGCTGAATACGAGTCAGATGAGCTGCCGCAGCCAAGTCTACGCAAACAGAAGTGTTGGCGTGAAGCTGCAGGTAAGATGCCGGCAGTGTATCACTTACTTTGTCTTCCACTGCACTTCGGATGATGTCAGCTTTGTCTTCGCCCCAGGCCAGCATATAAACTTTTCTGGCTCCCATAATGGTATTGATACCCATGGTGATGGAGCAGGGAGGAAGATTGTCTACACCGATATTATGTGCAGCTTCAGAACGAGAAGTTGCATCAATCAAAATCAGGCGGGTAGTAGAACTGACGTGTGAACCTGGTTCGTTCATACCGATGTTTCCTTCACGACCGATTCCCATGATAACCATATCAAGACCTCCAAAGGTCTGTATACGCTGTTCGTACAAACGGCAGTGTTCGATGATGGCTTCCTGAGGGATGCTACCGTCCATTGTAAAGATATTCTGGCGGTCAATGTCTATCTGTGAAAGGAAAAGCTTGTTCAGGTGGCTGAAACTGCTTCCAGCACCTTCGGTCAGCGGATAATATTCATACAGGTTGAAGAATACCACGTTACGGAAACTTACGCCTTCGTCCTTGTGTTTCCGAATCAGTTCGGTGAACAGCGGACGTAGGGAAGCGCCTGTACCTATGGCAATGGTACAGAATTTTCCTTCACGCTGTCTGTCCTGTATTTTTGCGACGATTTCATTGGCAATCTGCACCACACCTTCTTCGCTTGTTTCGAAGATGTTGGTCGGGATTTTTTCCAGTCGCGTCAGGACAGAACGTTCTACTGCGTTTCCCGGACGATAGTAACGTGGGGAAACGCGATTCAGTGAAATTTGAGAGCTAAGATTGGTTCTCATGATTCAGCGAATTAGAGGTTGTTCTTTTCAATATCTTTGAAGTACTTGTAGGTACCGACTTTAAGTTCGTCAGTAGCTGCTTCGTCACATACGATAATACCGTGCTGGTGCATCTGCAATGCGCTGATAGTCCACATCTGTGTGATGCCGCCTTCTACTGCATGCTGCAATGCACGTGCCTTGTTGTGTCCGTTACAGATAATCAGCACTTCTTTAGCAGAAAGTACAGTACCCACACCTACGGTCAATGCTGTCTTAGGCACTTTGTTCACGTCGTTGTCGAAGAAACGTGAGTTAGCGATGATGGTATCAGTAGTCAGTGTTTTCACACGTGTGCGTGAAGTCAGTGAAGAGCCCGGTTCGTTGAAAGCAATGTGACCGTCAGGACCGATACCTCCTAAGAACAGGTCGATGCCGCCGAACTTTTCAATTTCTTTTTCATAGTTGGCACATTCAGCTTCCAGGTCGGCTGCGTTACCGTTCAGGATGTGAATGTTTTCCTTGCAGATGTCAATATGATTAAAGAAGTTATTGAACATGAATGAATGGTAGCTTTCAGGATGAGATTCCGGCAAGCCTACGTATTCGTCCATATTGAAAGTCACTACATTCTTGAATGATACCACTCCCTTCTTGTTTAATTCAATCAGGGCCTTATACATACCCAGAGGAGATGAACCTGTGGGAAGTCCTAATACAAACGGTTTTTCTTTAGTAGGATTAGCTGCGTTGATTTTTTTTGCAACATAGTTTGCTGCCCAGTTGGACAGAGAACTGTAATCGGGTTCAATGATTAATCTCATGGTGGTTAGAATTTTGAATATTGAAATTAAATTAACTTGTTTCTTTCTCCTTTGTGATAAGAATTTTCTTACCCCATGCAAATATATCAAAGCTTACTCAGAAAGGCAAATAAAAAAATAGTTTTTTTATGCATGAGTTTTTAAAGAAAAATTCTACATTTGTAAATGTTTCTATAAAAAATAACAAATATGGGTCAGACTCTATTGAAGAATATACAGAAAGGCGTAAAAAGTGCATTGGTAAAGCAGCGTATCATTACGCACCTGATTTATGCGGGAAGCACTACAATCACAGATTTGTCCAAATCGATGGGACTAAGTGTGCCTACCGTGACAAAGTTTGTGGATGAAATGTGCAAGGAGGGATATGTGAACGATTGTGGAAAACTGGAAACCAGTGGAGGTCGTCATCCAAGTTTGTATGGACTGAATGCGGATTCTGCCTATTTTATCGGGGTAGCGATGGCGGTGCAGTCGTTAAGCCTGGGGGCAATCAACTTTAAGGGGGATGTGCTTCAGACCAAGATGGAAATTCCGTTCAAGCTGGAAAACACACCGGAATGTTTGGAACATATCTGTCAGGAAATAGAAACATTTATCGATGAACTTCCGTGCGACAAATCAAAGATTCTGAATATCTGTATTGGTATGACCGGACGAGTAAATCCGGAAACAGGCTGCAGCTATACACATCTGACTTTTGGTGAGAAACCTTTGGCAGAGATGTTCTCCGAAAGATTGGGTATTAATGTGTGCATTGATAACGATAGCCGTGCAATGGCATACGGAGAATATATCATGCGCTCGGAGAAATGTCCGAAGAACCTGATTTATGTGAATGTAAACTGGGGGTTGGGACTTGCTATCATCATTGACGGTAAACTGTATTCGGGAATGTCTGGTTTTGCGGGTGAGTTTGGACATAATTACGGATATGATAACCAGCAGATCTGTTATTGCGGAAAGAAAGGCTGTATTGAAACAGAGGTATCCTGCTCGGCTTTGTATCGGAAGTTTATTGCCCGTTTGCGTCAGGGAGAAAACTCTGTGTTGCTGAAAGAGAAATCCATCGATGAAATAACTTTAGCAGATATTATTTCTGCTGTTCGTCGTGAAGATGTGCTGGCCATTGAGCTGGTGGAAGAGATTGGCGCGAAACTGGGACGTCACATTGGTGACCTGATTAATGTGTTCAATCCGGAACAGGTAATTATTGGAGGGGAATTCTCGAAGGTAGGAGAGTATTTGTTGCCGCCGGTTATTTCAGCAGTCCGTAAATATACGCTGAATTTAATGTATAAGGATTCGGATATTGTATTGTCGGAACTGAAAGAAAAGGCAAATGTCATCGGAGCTTCTCTGTTGTCAAGAAGCAAGCTGTTTGCATTGGAATAAAGAACTTTAGTTGAGATAAAAAATCCCCGGAAAGTGAAGTCGTACTTCGGTTTTCCGGGGATTTTTCTTTATAGAGATGTATCTTGTAAACTTTGACGGCATGTCTCCCAGTTTTCGTTGAAGGCGGCCATGGAGGGGAACAAGATGTTGGCACCTTCTTGCAGAAGTACGTTGTCGGGAAGCGGACCGGTGTTCAGTGCAATGGTGAAGATTCCGGCAGCTACTCCAGCTCTGACTCCTAACGGCGCATTCTCAATGACTACTGCTTCGTTGGCTTGTATGCCGGCTTTCTGCAAAGCCATCAGGTAAGGTTCAGGATTAGGCTTTCCATATTTTACATCAAAAGCGGTTACCATTAGTTCTCGCTGGAAGATGTCCGGGAAGTAGTGGTTCAACTTGTCCAATAAGGAGAGTTGTCCGGAGCCGGTTACCACCATCGGAATCAGTCCGGCGGCTTTTATCTTTTTCAGGACCTCGAAAGCACCAGGCATAGGGTCGGCTTTGGGCAACTGATTGAATATGTCGCTCTTGGTCTGGTAGATTCGTTTGATTTCTTCTTCATCGGCCTCATAGCCTCTTTCTCTTTGGCTGACGATGTTGATGGTTGCCGCACCGGTACGTCCTTCGTGGAGGTAGGCTTCCTCTTTGCTCAGGCTCATTCCGTATTGCTTCATTGCCTCATGCCAGGCGGTGGCATGGTTCTTCATGGAGTCGAACAATACTCCGTCCATATCGAACAATACGGCCTTTAAGTCGATGCGTGTATAATGATGGGTGATAAGATATTGGTTGATTTCTTGTTGGAACATGATGATATGGTTTATAATATTCAGGCACGCATTACATGAATGCACTTTCCTTGTAGAAGAAAGAGTGCTTTTCATGTAATTCGTGCCTGTCAATTAAAAACGGAGTGATAGACTCTCGTTTATTTATTTTTTCAGACGAGCCCGGATTGCTTCAGATTCTTTTTCGTATCCCGGCTTGTTCAGAAGAGCAAACATGTTTTTCTTGTAAGCTTCTACGCCCGGCTGGTTGAACGGATTTACTTCGAGCAGGTATCCGCTGATTCCGCAAGCCTTTTCGAAGAAATAGATAAGCTGTCCCAGGTAGTATTCGTTCAATGAAGGAACGCTTACACGCAGGTTAGGAACTCCACCGTCTACGTGTGCAAGCTGTGTACCGAGTTCGGCCATCTTGTTTACTTCGTCGATGCGTTTGCCTGCCAGGAAGTTCAGTCCATCCAGGTTTTCTTCATCGCTCGGGAAGTGAAGTTCGTGGCTTGGAGTTTCTACAGAAACCACTGTCTCGAAGATGCTGCGTTCACCCTGCTGAATCCACTGTCCCATAGAGTGCAGGTCAGTAGAGAAGTCTACAGAGCTAGGATAGATACCTTTCAGGTCCTTGCCTTCAGATTCACCGTACAGCTGTTTCCACCATTCCATGAAGTAGTGAAGTTTCGGCTGGAAGTTTACTAAGATTTCAATTTTCTTTCCGCTCTGATACAGTTCGTTACGAGTAGCAGCATACAAAGCAGCCGGGTTTTCGTACATGTTTTCGTTGGCACAAACTTTTTCCATTTCGCAAGCACCGGCAACCAGCTGGTCAATGTCGATTCCAGCTACTGCAATAGGAAGCAAGCCTACAGGAGTCAATACAGAAAAACGTCCGCCTACATTGTCAGGAATGATGAATGATTTGTAACCTTCCTTGTCGGCTGTTGTACGGGCTGCACCTTTCTTGGCATCTGTAACAGCTACGATAACCTTGCGAGCCATTTCTTTACCTCTTTGGTCTTCGCACTGCTTTTTCAGCAAACGGAAAGCAAGAGCAGTTTCTGTAGTTGTTCCAGATTTAGATATGTTGATTACACCAAATTTTTTGTCTTTCAGGAATTCAGTCAGTTCGAACAGGTAGTCTTCGCTGATGTTGTGTCCGGCAAAAATAATAGTAGGCTGTCCGGCTTTTTTCTCCTGCAACCAAGCAAAGCTGTTTGACATCGCTTCAATAACCGCACGTGCGCCCAGGTAACTTCCTCCGATACCAGCTACGATTACTACGTCGCAGTTTTCGCGAAGTGTCTGTGCGGTAGCTTTCAGGTCATTCAGGTGTTCCTTTGTGATGGAAGAAGGTAAATGCAACCAACCCAAGAAGTCGTTTCCTAAGCCTGTGCCTTTTTCCAGCGTTTCCATACAAGCTTTTACCTTTGGTTCATAAGAAGCCAATTTTTCCTTAGATATAAAATCTAAAGTCTTTTCAATGTTCAGTTTAATGTTTTCCATAACTGTTTTCTGATTTTATCTAAATGAGTCAGTTAATAATTTGATTTCTATCATTGGTGATATACGTTCGTAGAGAATATTATAGACGGCATCCACAATAGGCATATTTACATGCAGGTGCTTGTTCAGCTCCTTGATACATTTGGTGCCATAATATCCTTCGGCAATCATTTCCATTTCAATCTGGGCACTTTTTACGGAATATCCCTTACCAATCATGGTACCGAACACGCGGTTACGACTGAAATTGGAATAAGAAGTCACGAGAAGGTCGCCCAAATAGGCTGAATCGTTTGTACAGCGGTTTACGGGATGTACGGTATCTAAGAACCGGTTCATTTCCTGTAAGGCATTGGAAACCAGTACGGCCTGGAAGTTGTCTCCATATTTCAGACCGCTGCAGATTCCGGCTGCAATGGCATATACATTCTTCAACACAGAAGCATATTCAATGCCGGCTACGTCCGTATTGACTGAAGTCTTGATGTAGTGACCGGCCAGTTGCCGTGCAAACATCTTGGCTTTTTCAATGTCTTTGCATCCCACGGTAAGATAAGAAAGCCGTTCCAATGCCACTTCTTCCGCATGACAGGGACCTGCCAGTACGGCTATGTTGTTTTCTGGAACGTCATAAATCTTATGGAAATAATCGGATACGATAAGGTTTTCGTCGGGTACGATACCCTTGATGGCAGTAACGATGAATTTATCCTTCAGCTTGGTTTTTAGCTTTTTGAGGTGACTTTTCAGATACGGTGAAGGGGTGACAAAAATCAGGGTATCCGACTCTCTCACTACCTTGTTGATGTCTGATGAAAAGTTGATGCATTTCATGTCGAAACGCACACTTGTCAGATAGGCTGGATTGTGACCCAGACGCTTGAATTCTTCAATTCGGTCGTCACGGCGCATGTACCAGTTTATGGATTCAGCCTGGGTTAAAATGATTTTAGCTATAGCAGTAGCCCAGCTGCCTCCCCCCATAATCGCTATTTTCCCGGGTAATTTCATACTCTTATATTTAATGAAAAACAGATATGAAGGACAAAACATGTGCTTTGTCCTTCATACACTTTCATTCATTTATTTAATCTTTTCTATCCAGCCAGCTACTTCGTCTACTGTGGGGTTGGCAAGTTCCAATTTGTATTTCTTGTTGATGCCACAAATGTCCTGATGAAGTTTCTGCGGATTCACGTCCTTCATGTCAGTTACGAGGTTGTATCCGGCTTTCTGAATTACCGGAACCCAGTCTTCTGCAATTCCTAATTCCATGAATTTAGCAGGCGCATCTTTCGGGATTACTTTTTCCGGGCGCATCTGCGGGAAGAACAACACTTCCTGAATGGTACTCTGACCGGTCATCAGCATTACCAGACGGTCCATACCGATACCCATACCTGAAGTAGGAGGCATACCGTATTCCAATGCACGAACGAAGTCCTTGTCGATAATCATTGCTTCGTCGTCTCCCTTTTCGCTCAGTCTCATCTGCTCTTCGAAGCGTTCCAGCTGGTCAATCGGGTCGTTCAATTCAGAGTATGCGTTGCACAACTCTTTACCGTTCACCATCAGCTCAAAGCGTTCTGTCAGATCCGGATTGCTGCGGTGTTTCTTTGTCAGCGGAGACATTTCGATAGGATAGTCAGTGATGAAAGTCGGCTGAATGTAGTTGCCTTCGCAGAATTCGCCGAAGATTTCGTCAATCAGCTTGCCTTTACCCATGGTGTCGTCAATTTCCATGTTGAGCTTCTTGCAAACTTCACGAATCTGCTCTTCGTTCATGCCTGTCAGGTCATAGCCTGTGAATTCCTTGATAGAATCCAGCATGGTTACACGTTTGAACGGAGCTTTGAAGTTGATTACGTTGTCGCCTACCTGTACTTCTGTAGTACCGTTTACATCCAGACAGATTTTTTCAATCATGTTTTCTGTAAACTTCATCATCCAGTTGTAATCCTTGTAAGCTACGTAGATTTCCATACAGGTAAATTCCGGATTGTGTGTACGGTCCATACCTTCGTTACGGAAGTTCTTACCGATTTCATACACACCTTCGAAACCACCCACAATCAGTCTCTTCAGGTACAGCTCACTGGCAATACGCATGTACAATGGAATATCCAATGCGTTGTGGTGAGTGATAAACGGACGTGCCGCAGCACCTCCGGCAATAGACTGAAGAATCGGAGTTTCAACTTCGATATATCCTTTCGAGTTGAAATACTCTCTCATAGAGTTGTAGACCTTGTTCCGTTTCAGGAAGATTTCTTTAACTCCGTCGTTTACTACCAAGTCTACATAGCGCTGACGGTAACGGAGTTCAGGGTCTTCAAATTTATCGTAAGCCACTCCATCTTTGTATTTTACAATCGGGAGCGGACGGATTGATTTCGACAATACAGTCAGTTTCTGTGCATGGATAGAGATTTCGCCCATCTGGGTACGGAATACAAAACCTTCGATTCCTATGAAATCGCCCAAATCCAGCAAGCGTTTGAAAACTACATTATATAAATCTTTGTTTTCATCCGGACAGATATCATCGCGGGTTATATATACTTGTATACGGCCTTTAGAATCCTGTAATTCAATGAAAGACGCTTTTCCCATTACACGACGAGACATGATACGTCCTGCAACGGATACTTTGCGAGGTTCAGCATCATCTTTGAATTCGGCTTTTATGTCAGTCGAAAAAGCGTTGGTTACATACTCGGCAGCAGGGTATGGTTCAATCCCCATTGCTCTCAACTCATTCAGACTGTTGCGTCTGATTATTTCCTGTTCGCTTAATTCTAATACGTTCATTTGTTCGTATATTAACTCATTTTGGTTACAAAAATAGAAAACATTTTGCAAATAATCCCTATTTATAAGGTTCTTTTAGAATAAAAACCCATGGCTTTTTTTCTTAAAAATGGTCAGGGGCTTTTGCTTGTTGGTCAAATAATTCTTTACATTTTCCTAAAAATAGAGTTAAATTTACCTCGACACGTACGTGACGAGGTCTTGACACGTACGTGCTGATGTCTCGTCACGTTCGTGTCGAGATATTGACAGCTACGTGTCGAGGTATTTTGTATAAGCGTTTGTGATATTTAGATAAGGAACCTTGCAAAAATATACAATTGCCCATGTCTTTAAAGTATTTTGATGCTAATTTTTGGTTTCTATGATTAATTTGTTACCTTTGGGCGTTTCTAATGAATGAAAAGCATGAAAGTTATTTTACTACAGACAGATATTCGTTGGGCCGACCCAGCAGCCAATGTGGCTTACATGGATAAACTTATCAGTGCCCACGCACAAGGAACAGACTTGTTTGTTCTTCCGGAGATGTTTTCCACCGGGTTTTGTACTTCGCCGGAAGGCATTGCAGAATCATCCGATAGTGCTACCCTTCAGTGGATGAAGCAAAAAGCAGCCGAACATAATTGTGCGATTGCCGGAAGTGTTTCGGTCGAGGAAAACGGAAAGTTCTATAACCGCTTCTATTTTGTGCATCCTGACGGAAACGTGCAGTGGTACAATAAAAAGCATCTGTTTACGTATGGAGGAGAAGACAAACACTATACGGCCGGACAGGAACGGGTGATTGTGGATTTCCGTGGCGTGCGTTTCCTGCTGGAAGTCTGCTATGACCTGCGTTTCCCGGTATGGTCACGCAACCGGGGCGACTATGATGCGGCGGTTTATGTAGCCAGCTGGCCTTCGCCCAGAGTGGAAGCCTGGAAGGCTTTGTTGCGTGCCCGTGCCATCGAGAACCAGTGCTATGTACTCGGGGTAAACCGGGTAGGGAAGGACCCCTATTGTGAATATAGCGGTGGAACGGCGGGCATTGACCCGTATGGCAAAACACTTTCTGCCTGTGCGGATGGGGAAGAAGGCTTTGCAGAAGTCATGATTGATATGGAGGAACTGCAATCGTTCCGGAAAAAATTCCCAGTATTGAGCGATGCCGACTCTTTTACACTGAATTAATTTCTATATTATATGAAAAATAAACGCTTATTGTTGGGCGACCAGGCCATTGCGCTTGGAGCCATTCACGCGGGGATTTCGGGAGTGTATGCTTATCCGGGAACTCCCTCTACTGAAATTACGGAATATATTCAAAACTCTCCGATAGCAAAAGAACGTGGTTTGCATAGCAGCTGGTGCACCAATGAAAAAACAGCCATGGAGGCTGCATTGGGTGTTTCTTATGTAGGAAAACGCGCCTTGGTCTGCATGAAACACGTGGGAATGAACGTGTGTGCCGATGCATTTGTCAATTCTGCCATTACAGGTGTGAATGGAGGGGTAGTGGTACTGGCTGCCGATGACCCGTCCATGCACTCTTCTCAGAATGAACAGGATTCCCGTTTTTACGGCAAGTTTGCCCTGATTCCGATTCTGGAACCGTCTTCCCAGCAGGAAGCTTACGATATGATGTCGTATGCATACGACCTTTCGGAACAAATGCGTACGCCGGTACTGATGCGTATTACTACCCGCATGGCACATTCTCGTGCGGCAGTCGAGGTGCAGGAATCGGGGAAAGAAGTGACTTGTACGGGGCGTCCGTCGGTTCCTTCCGACTGGATTCTGTTGCCGGGTAATGCCCGCCGCCGTTATGTGGAAGCCATCGCCACTCAGGAACAGTTGCGCGATGAGGCTGAGCAGTCTGCATTTAACCGGTTTGCAGGTCAGGAGGGAATGGCTGAGAAAGGAATCGTAGCTTGTGGAATTGGGTATAACTATGTGATGGAAGCCTATCCGGAGGGATGCCCGTATCCTTTGCTGAAGATTTCGCAATATCCATTGCCGGTGGAAACCTTGACCCGTCTAGCCGACTCTTGCAAAGAGATGCTGGTGGTGGAAGACGGACAACCTTTTGTAGAAGAACAGTTGAAAGGTCTTCTTCCTTCTAAATATGTGGTGAAAGGCCGTTTAAGTGGTGAATTGCCCCGTACGGGAGAACTGACACCGGATAATGTACGCCAGGCTTTGGGACTTTCCTGCGAACAGGTTTATGCTGCCGCTCAGAATGTAGCGCCTCGTCCTCCTGCCTTGTGCAAGGGATGCGGACACCGTGATGTCTATGATGCCCTGAATAAAGTGGCTTCCGAATATCCGGATGCCAAGATATTCGGAGACATCGGTTGTTATACATTGGGTGCACTTCCTCCGTTCCGTACGTTGAGCAGTTGCGTGGATATGGGAGCTTCCATTACCATGGCGAAAGGGGCGGCAGATGCAGGCTTGTTCCCGTCTATTGCAGTGATTGGTGACTCCACATTTACTCACTCCGGAATGACCGGCCTGCTGGATGCCGTGAATGACAAGTCCAATATCACGGTGGTTATTTCTGATAACTTGACTACCGCCATGACCGGAGGTCAGGATTCAGCCGGAACCAATAAATTTGAAGCCATTTGTTTAGGTTTGGGAGTAGAGCCGGAACACGTGCGGGTAGTTGTGCCGCTTCCTAAGAACATGGAAGAAATTACCCGTGTCATTCGTGAGGAAATAGAATACAACGGTGTATCTGTCATCATTCCGCGTAGGGAATGTATGCAGACTTTGAACCGGAAACTGAAACAGCAAAAAGCACAGAAACAATGAAAACAGATATTATACTTTCAGGAGTTGGCGGACAGGGAATCTTGTCCATCGCTACGATTATCGGAGAAGCTGCCCTTCATTTAGGGTTGAACTTGAAACAAGCCGAAGTACACGGAATGAGTCAGCGCGGAGGGGATGTGCAGTCTAACCTTCGCTTGTCGGATACTCCGATTGCTTCCGACCTGATTGCCTTGGGAACGGCGGATATGATTATCTCACTAGAGCCGATGGAAGCTTTGCGCTACCTGCCGTATCTGTCAAAAGACGGATGGATTATCACTTCGGCTGCTCCTTTCAAAAACATTCCGAATTATCCGGACGAAGAAAAGCTGATGCAGGAATTGAAGTCACAGCCTCATGTGGTGGTGCTGGATGTGGAAAATCTGGCGAAAGAAAACCACATGCCTAAGTCGGCCAATGTCATTCTGTTAGGGGCTGCCGCTCCTTTCCTGAAAATCCTGGATGCAGAAGTCCTGCGCGAAAGTGTAGGCCGTATTTTTGCGTCAAAAGGCGAAGAAGTGGTGCAGATGAACTATCGTGCCTTCGATATAGGTCATGAATATGTCAAACAGTTGAAATTCTGAGAGCCTATGAGTCGCGTGTTTAGTGAAGAGCTGGTAAATTCCGTAGCGAAGGAAATGAAAGTGGCCGATTTGGCCAATGCAACCATAGGGGATGTGTTGCTGGTAGCTTCCCGTCTGGAAGAACTGACCGGTATTCCTTTTATCCGGATGGATCAGGGGTCTCCTGGTCTTCCGGCCAATAAAATAGGTATTGAGGCAGAGAAAAAAGCTCTCGATAGAGGAGTCGGTTCGCAATATCCGGCAGCTGCCGGAGTGGCAGAACTGAAACAAGCTGCTTCACGTTTCGTGAAAGCCTTTATCGATATTAATATTTCTCCACGGGCATGTCTGCCCACTACCGGTTCTGTGGCAGCTTCTTTCGGTGCTTTTATTGCCTGTACCCAGCGAATCCCGGGAAAGAACAAGGTTTTGTTCATTGATCCGGGTTTCCCGATACAAAAATCTCAGTTGCGCATTTTGGGTATTGAGTGGGAGTTGTTCGACATTCATGATTTCCGTGGTGAGCCGCTGCGTGCCAAACTGGAAAGTTTTCTGTCAAAAGGAGATATTGCCGCTGTGGTATATTCTAATCCAAATAATCCGGCATGGATTTGTCTGGAAGAAAGTGAGTTGAAGATTATCGGAGAACTGGCTACGCAGTACGATGTGATTGTGCTGGAAGACCAGGCTTATTTCTGCATGGACTTCCGTCATGCGTTCGGCCGTCCTTACCAGCCGCCTTTTGTACCTACGGTCGCACGTTATACCGATAATTATATTCTGATGCTGTCGGCATCCAAGATTTTCAGCTATGCCGGCCAGCGTATAGCTTTAGCCTGTGTGTCTGATAAATTGTTTGATACGCAGTATCCGGACCTGGCAGCCCGTTATGAAGATTCAGGCGTCTTCGGGCCGACATTCATCGCTTCTATCATGTATATGATTACCTCCGGTTGCACAGCTACTACCCAGTATGCCATGGCCGAAATGTTGGAGAAATCCATTTCAGGAGAAATCAACTTTGTAGAAGATGTGCGCGAGTACGAACGTCGGGCACGCCGGATGAAGCAGATTTTTACCGACCACGGTTTCTCGATTGTGTATGATAAGGATGTCACCCAGCAGGTGGGTGATGGCTTCTTCTTTACCTTGGGATACCCCGGACTGACGGGAGGCGAATTGCTGCGTGAATTGATGATGTATGGGGTGAGCAGTATTTCCTTGTCTACCACCGGAAGCGAACAGCAAGGAGTGAGAGCCTGTACGTCGCGCATGCGTGAAGAACTTTATCCGGTGCTGGAGGAACGTATGAAAGCATTCCAGGCCGACCATCCGCTAAAATAGGAAATCACAAAACTACTACTGAAATAAAGAAAAACACAGCTTATGATTTGGAATCCGAACAAAGAGTGTATGCCGCGTGAACAGATGCGCGAGCTGCAAGGAAAACGCTTATGCAAACTGGTGCAGTATGTGTACCATAATGTACCTTTCTATCGTCATAAAATGCAGGAAATGGACCTGACTCCAGATGATATCCGGAGCATAGACGATATTACCAAACTGCCTTTTACTACCAAACAGGATTTACGTGACAATTATCCTTACGGACTGATGGCTGCTCCTCCTTCAGAGGTGGTGCGCGTACATGCTTCTTCCGGTACAACGGGTAATCCGACGATTGTGGGCTATACACGTCGCGACTTGTCCATCTGGTCGGAAGTGATGTCACGCTGTCTGTCGGCATACGGAGTGACCCGTGACGATACTTTCTCCGTAAGCTATGGCTATGGATTGTTTACCGGAGGACTGGGTGCGCACTATGGAGTAGAGAATTTAGGAGCTACTGTTATTCCGGCCTCTACAGGAAATACGGAAAAGCATGTACGTTTGATTCGTGATTTGCACATCACGGGTATTGCCTGCACCCCTTCGTATGCCTTGTATCTGGCAGAAGTGGTAGAAAAGATGGGTATCCGTAAAGAGGAATTAGGACTGCGCATCGGTGCGTTCGGAGCAGAACCCTGGACGGAAAACATGCGTCAGGAAATACAGAACCGTTTGGGTTTGAAGGGATACAATATTTATGGGCTAAGTGAGATTATGGGCCCTGGTGTATCTTACGAATGTCAGGAACAGTTTGGCTCTCATATCAACGAAGACCATTTCTATCCGGAAATTATCGATCCGGTTACGCTTGAGACTCTTCCCTACGGTACACAGGGAGAACTGGTGTTTACCACATTGACCAAAGAGGGTATGCCGTTGTTGCGTTACCGTACGAAGGACCTGACTTCACTGATTGCCGATGCGTGTCCGTGCGGCCGTACCAGCGTGCGTATGACACCGATTATGGGCCGAAGCGATGACATGCTGATTATCCGTGGTATCAATGTCTTCCCGTCGCAGGTAGAAAGTGTTATCTTGGGTATGAAGGAATTCGAGCCGCAATATATGTTGGTGGTAGACCGCAAGAATAACCTGGATACTCTGGAAGTGCAGGTAGAAGTGCGTCGTGACTTTTTCAGTGACGACATCGGTTCCATGTTGAAGTTGAAGAAAACACTGTCCGACCGCTTGAAGAGTGTATTGTCCATCAGTGCCGATGTGAAACTGGTAGAACCGAACAGCATTACCCGTAGCGAAGGGAAGTCCAAGCGTGTGATAGATAAACGAGTATTGGTATAACTAAAGCAAAAAACTATGATAATTAAGCAATTGTCTGTTTTCTTGGAAAACAAGACCGGAAGAATCAATGATGTAGTGCATACTTTGGGAGCAAACGGTATTAATATGCATGCTTTCAGTATGGCTGAGACAGCCGATTTCGGTATTCTGCGACTGATTGTGTCCGATGTGGACAAGGCAGTGGAAGTATTGCGTGAAAAGAACTTTGCCGTGATGTCGACCGATGTGGTTTGTCTTTCGTGTGCCAATGTGCCCGGCTCGTTGGCAGTGGTATTGGAATACCTGGCCGAAGAGCAGATTTTCATTGAGTATATGTATGCTTTTGCACAGGCCGATCAGGCTCATGTGGTTATTAAGCCGAATGACATGTCGCAATGTCTGAAAGTGCTTGAGGCACATCATTGTCATGTGTTGGCAAAAGAAGAATTGTAATCCATTTATACATAAGTAAGAAGGGCCGTTTCATTTGGGTGGTGAGACGGCCTTTTTTGTGCCTTTAAAGTTGCTGTCTGAGGAAGGAATCCTTTTGGTTTCATTGGGTATTTTTTGTAATTGTTGTTGATTTTGCCTAAACCTTATTGTGACAAAGGGTGTTTATTTACTTTGCAAACGTTTTTATATAACCAATATAGATTCTCTAATAAAGTGTTATGAGTATTGAAACATTGAATTTACGAAAAAATGTGTGGTGGATGTGTATGATGGTATGGGTTTCCTTGTTTTCATCTTGTTCAGTAGAGGATGATCTTACTCCATCGGGTGATGAGTATTTGTCTTTGATTTTTACGAAAACACTTTCTCGTGCTGATTTGTCGCAAGAGGGTGCCGGAAGTTTCAGTGAAGGAGACTGTATTGGGCTTTATGTAGCATGTGAAGGAAACATCTCTTATCGGGAACTAACCTTGACGGGAGGTGAGTGGTATCCTCGTTTGAAGCGTTCTGAATTTGGAAAAGGACGTTTGACTTTATCGGCGCATTATCCCGTTTTACCGGAATCTTCAAGAATATCTCCTGAATCTTCTTCATTTTCGGTGGCTTCCGTACAGTCGGGAACTGGAAAGGATGCTTCCGATTTACTGTTTGCTCAAACCGTATTGGAAGAAGGAAATTATCAGTCAGCATTGATGTTTAATCATGTTTTACACCGTTTGAAAATACAACTTCAAAATGATGTGGAAGATGTGGAGGTCTTTGTGCGCAGTAAGGTAGATGGAAAGGTGAATCTGCTGACGGGAGAAACTTCCTTATGTACTGATGAATATCAGTGGATTACTCCACAGAAAAATACGGATGGAAGTTTGGAAGCTGTTATATATCCGCAGGAGGCAGCTCCTTATCGGGAAGGAGATGGTTTGTTGAAAATCATTTCCCGAGGTAAGGAATCTTTTTTTAAAGCTCCTGAGATTGTGTCAGGTGGAACCGTGTTGTCTGACTTTGAGGCTGGAAAACAAGTGACCATTCGTTTGTCACTTAAGGAAAGTGATGCTCGGTGGGCGAATAAAAAAGTCTGGGTCCATGGAATTACTGCCCCCGATGATAAAGAATGGAAATCGCTATCTTCTTTGTATTCCTCTACCGCCTTGGTTTGGAAGAAAGAGTACGGCTGGTACGATTGTAACAAGCTAAATCCTACTGCGAGGCCGAATGGAATGCCTGATGGGTATATGTGTTGGGCTGCTACAGCTTCAAATATGTTGCAATGGTGGATTGACCAGAACAAACGTTATATCGACATGTATGGGATAAATATACAGGACCGGATTATACATACCCATCTAGTAATAAACAGGAAAGTAATATTTTTCAGTGCTTTTTAGATGCTTTTCCCAATAAGGCTGGAAAAGGAGATGAAGGTGCTAATTGGTTCATACATGGAATAGCTCCTTCATCTCCTCATAATAAGCCCTTAAATCCTGCTGGATATTTTAAGGATGTTTTTCCGGAGGGGTGCGTTTGGGAACCAATGTAGGAGGGCTTGGTAAGGAACGTTTCAATGAAGTGATAAAAGATGCCTTGAGTACCAAGAAAGCCATAGGACTTTCTGTAGGTCTCATAACAGAGGGGCATGTGATAACCATGTGGGGAGCGGAGTTTGATGAAAACGGTGATGTGTCTCATATTTATGTAGCGGATAATAATGACCGGGATACTTATGAATTTTATAAAGGAGTAGGATGTTTCAGGTATCAGGTCAGTTATGAAATAAATCCTGAAGGGTCCACCTATACTTGCTATAAGGAAGGATATATTCCTTACGATAGACCTATTGTAATCAATCGCTTAGTATTTCTTGATTTAGGTGAGAAATACTGGAAGCAATATTTAGGTATTGAATAAATCATGCCTCTTGCTATGACATGAAAATACCCCGAATCTGACAGCTTGATTAGCTTACGGATTCGGGGTATTTTGCTTTTATTCTAGTTTATCAGAATAAGCTCCATGAAACGGTCAGGCCTGCCATGACAATGGCTACCATGCTCATCAGTTTAATCAGGATGTTCAGGCTGGGACCGGAGGTATCTTTAAACGGGTCACCTACCGTATCGCCTACGACTGTGGCCCGGTGTACTTCACTGCCTTTCCCGCCAAAGTTTCCTTCTTCCACGTATTTCTTGGCATTGTCCCAGGCACCTCCGGAATTGGCCATGAAAATCGCTAAAATGAAACCTGAGGAAAGTCCTCCTATCAGCAGACCAATGACACCCGGCACACCAAACAGCAGACCTGTCACAATGGGGGCGATGATAGCCAGCAGCGACGGAAATACCATTTCTTTCTGTGCGCCAAGGGTGGAAATCTGTACACAGCGTGCGTAGTCAGGTTCAGTCTTTCCTTCCAGAATACCTTTGATTTCACGGAACTGCCGGCGTACTTCCTCTACCATGTGGGCAGCTGCTCTTCCTACTGCATTCATGGTCAGTCCGCAGAACAGGAAAGCCATCATGCTACCGATGAACATTCCCGAAAGTACCTTGGGATTCATAAGCGTGACATCGTAGAACATCATGAAGTCCGTGAATCCGGCTTCCTGAATCATTACTTCCAGTCCGTTGGGAAGTTCCAGTACGGTGGTACCGATACGTTCCAGTCCGATGCGTATTTCTTCAATGTAAGAAGCCAGTAGTGCCAGCCCGGTCAGGGCGGCAGAGCCGATGGCGAAACCTTTACCCGTAGCGGCTGTAGTGTTACCCAGTGAATCCAGCGCATCCGTGCGTTTGCGGACTTCAGCTCCCAAACCACTCATTTCCGCATTACCACCGGCATTGTCGGCAATCGGCCCGTAGGCATCCGTGGCTAATGTGATGCCCAAAGTGGACAGCATACCTACGGCAGCGATACCGATGCCATAAATTCCCATGCTGATGTTGGTGAAATCGAAACCAGAAGCCAGCCAGTAGGACAGGATGATGCCGGCTACAACTGCAATGACCGGAATCGTAGTCGATACCATTCCTAATCCGATGCCCGAAATGATGACGGTAGCAGGACCAGTCTTTCCGCTTTCCGCCAGTTTTTGAGTAGGCTTGTAGGATTGGGAAGTGTAGAATTCAGTAGACTGTCCGATGACGATACCCACAATCAGTCCGATGACTACAGCCAGTGAAATATACAGCCAGTTATCAATTTGCAGTACCCAAAGAATGCTAAAGGTAGCGATGACAATCAATCCCGCACTGAGGTTGGTGCCTGTAGACAAAGCTTTGAGCAATTCCCTCATGCCTGCATTTTCTTTGGTACGAACAGCAAAAATACCGATGATGGACAAGATGATACCTACGGCTGCAATCAGCATCGGGGCGATGACAGCTTTAAACTGCATGGCGGTATCTCCCGTGCCGATATAGGCAGCAGCTCCCAGGGCAGCGGTAGCCAGAATCGAGCCGCAGTAGGATTCGTAGAGGTCGGCTCCCATTCCGGCCACATCACCTACGTTATCGCCTACATTGTCGGCAATCGTAGCCGGGTTACGTGGGTCGTCTTCCGGAATGCCCGCTTCTACTTTTCCCACCAGGTCAGCTCCCACATCGGCCGCCTTGGTATAAATACCTCCTCCTACACGGGCAAACAAAGCCTGGGTGGAGGCGCCCATTCCAAAAGTCAGCATCGTGGTGGTGATGACGCATAACTTTGCGGTGGGATTCAATGCATCTTCCGGAATGCAGAAATCCAACAGCAGGTACCAGAAAGAAATATCAAACAATCCCAGTCCTACGACCACAAGTCCCATAACCGCTCCACTGCGAAATGCCACTTTCAATCCTTTGTTCAGTGAGTTGCGTGCGGCATTTGCCGTACGTGCGGAGGCATACGTAGCGGTTTTCATACCTAAATACCCCGACAGACCGGAGAAGAAACCTCCTGTGAGGAATGCCACGGGTACCCAATGGTTTTGCAAGTTGAACCCGTATGCCATGATGGCGAACAAGGCAGCCAGTCCGATAAATACAAGGGTAACTATTTTATATTGCTGTTTCAGGTAAGACATGGCTCCTTTCCGGACATACGATGCAATGCGTGCCATGGTAGGTGTACCTTCACTTTCCTGCTTCATTTGCCGGTAGAAGTATCCGGCAAGTGCCAATGCCAGCAGCGATGCCGCCGGGACCAGCCAGAATAGATATGTTTCCATAATACAGTTGAATAAGAGTTTCTCCAAACTTACAAAAAATCCTGCAATAACCCAATAAACATAGGATATTCTATGATAGGATGTATCTTGTGGTAAGCATATGACATAAAAATATCCCGCTCCATTTTATGGACACGGGATATTTCATTTTGTTTCTATTACAGAGAATAGTTGAAAAAGTTGAATATTTGTTTTAGAAATTGAAACCTAAAGTAATATGTGTAGTAGCTACTTTCATATGGTCATGTATTTCGTTAAAGTCTTTGCCGTAATGTACACCGAAATAGACAGGTTTGTAATTTAAGTTAACACCAATATGCCAACCTGCCTGGAAACGTTTGAACGCATCAAATCCTATTTGATCCATATCGTCTTTATCGAATAGATTTAGATCTTCACTTTCTCCATCTGCTTCAATCTTATATTTTCCGGAAATATTAAAACGGAAATCAAGTCCTACGAAAGGCTCAATGGCAAAGTCGTTTGTTACATTGAATCGGTATAGTAAATGGACTGGGATGTTTAACGATGCAGTGTTGATTTTCTCTGTGTAATCGTAATAACTATCTTCGATGTCTTCCTTGTATGTCCTATATTGAAATGCTACTCCTGCTTCTACATATAAAGGCAGTTTTTGGGTAACACTGATGCCTCTCATATAGCCAATAGAGAAACCTTTAAAGTCTAAGTCATCTGCTTCATCTATATCGGTGGTTATTTTTGAAGGATTGTATTCAATGAATACGCGATTCCATCCAGAGGTAGATGTTGTGGAATTGGTGGATGAACTTGAGTTGGTAAATTGTGCGAATGTAGATGTTGATAATCCAACAAAGGCAATTAACAGAAAATTTCTTAAGTTTTTCATAATCGTATAGTTTTATTGATTAATAATTAAAGTTCATTCTCCAAATATTGGCTGTTCCTGTATCACTACCGCGTTGTGAAATGAAATAAATATATTTTCCATCACGGCTCCATACAGGACTTAAATCGTCTGCTGCGTGATAAGTAATTTGGGTAAGGTTTGTTCCGTCAATTTTAGCAACAAAAATGTCTGTATTAGCATAGCTGAAAGAGTTTTCATTAATAATATTACTACCTACAAATAAAATCCATTGTCCGTCAGGTGATATCATTGGGGTAGTAAAGGACCTATTTGTGTCAGATACAATACATTCTTCTGTTCCTGTTTCGTAGTTGATTTTCCAAATCTCACCTTTTCCTGTAGCGTTAATTCGCGCGCAAAGATATGCAGGTTCTTTCTGTAAAGGATACGGGTTCATTCCTGTCGAATAAGTAGAAAGAAAATTGTTTTGGATATTATAACTCCATATACTGAAATTTTTCATTTCCTGCCTTGTGAAAAAAATCTGATTCATGTCCGATGAACAGATTGGAGAACAGTCTTTGTTGCCACTTGTAATTTGTCGACAGACATAGCCATTATCTGCATTTGTACGGAATATTTGATTTATATTCCCTCGCATTTCTGTGAAGCAGATGTATTTACCATCTGGTGAGAATGAAAAATCTAATACTGCTGATCGATTGGTTCTTTGAATAGAACCTCCCTGTCGATTAAGGTCTTTTATAAATATATTGGTAGTTTTATTGCGTGCAGAGAGATATGCTATTTTTAATCCATCAATAGAAATGTCGAGTATGCGGTTGGTTAGCCAGTCAATACGTCCTTTAGTTGAACGTTTCACTATAGGCATACATACACAGTCTGCGTCTGTAGTGATTTTGACAAACTGATTACTTGATTCTTCAGGAACTGATACTATTGAATAATCTACTTTCTGTGCAGCGGCATGAAAAGAAATGTCAAAAAATAGAATAGCTAAAATAACTACAATTTGTGTGTTTTTCATAATAATTATAGTGTAAATAGGTTGTTTGCACTTAGTATTAGTATTCGCAAATATAATTATAATATAAAAATAAACAAATATTTTGAAAGAAAAATGTTGAATTTTATAGAGGTAGAGAGTTATATATAAGATATAATTTATATAGGTGTAGAAGTTATTTATAGAAAAATTTTTTCCTTTTTTTATGTTTCCCGTCGCGGAACCGTATGTTTTCCGTTCGGGAACCCTACGTTTCTGCGACGGGAAACATAGGGTTTGCGGTAGGAAAACGTAGAAAACGAACAAGGGAAATAGCAAGAATATGCAGGGAATTTTCAATTTAAGGATAATGACGTGTCAAAAAGCTTTCCGGAATGCGGTAAAAACCAGCCCTGTTATAAAGAAATGAGGTTTTGTGGCAGATTGTTGTTTTTTATTTGATATAAGTGTGATATTGTGAGATATTTTCAATATATTTGCGCACGAAGTTATAAAAGATTGTTCAGATGATTTACGACATGGAAATGCAGAAGACGTTCTATGCGTCGTATGCAGAAAAAGTAGAAAAGGCCCGTAAGAAACTGGGGCGTGCCATGACTTTGGCTGAAAAAATATTGTATGCACATTTATACGACGAAAACACGGTGGCAGCTTTCCGTCGGGGGGAAGAGTATGTTAACTTCCGTCCGGACCGCGTAGCCATGCAGGATGCGACGGCCCAGATGGCGCTGTTGCAGTTTATGAATGCGGGAAAATCCGTTTCAGCTGTTCCTGCTACCGTACATTGTGACCATTTGATTCAAGCATATAAAGGAGTGGAAGAGGATTTGCCTTCTGCTTGCACTACTAATAAAGAGGTATACGATTTTCTGAGAAGTGTGGCTTCGAAGTACGGCATCGGTTTCTGGAAACCGGGAGCAGGTATCATTCATCAGGTCGTACTTGAGAACTATGCGTTTCCGGGTGGCATGATGGTGGGAACCGACTCACACACACCGAATGCCGGTGGATTGGGCATGATTGCCATTGGCGTGGGCGGTGCCGACGCAGTGGACGTGATGACCGGCATGGAATGGGAACTGAAGATGCCGAAACTGATTGGGGTGAAGCTGACCGGTGCGTTGAACGGATGGGCTTCACCAAAAGATGTGATTTTGAAACTGGCAGGTATTCTCACCGTGAAGGGAGGAACGAATGCCATTATTGAATATTTCGGAGAGGGAACCCGCTCGTTGTCTGCTACCGGCAAGGCTACTATCTGTAACATGGGAGCTGAGGTGGGAGCTACGACTTCTGTTTTCCCTTATGATGAGGAGATGAATCGCTACCTCTGTGCTACCGGACGTGAGGAAATTGCCGAACTGGCTGAGGCTAATGCGGCCGATTTGCGGGCAGATGCGGAAGTGGCACAGCAGCCGGAGAAATATTACGACCGTTTGATTGAAATCGACCTTTCTGCACTGGAACCGTATGTGAACGGACCGTTTACGCCCGATGCAGCTTGTCCGGTATCGGAATTTGCTGCCCGTGTGAAGAAGGAAGGGTTCCCGCAGAAGATGGAAGTGGGATTGATTGGTTCTTGTACCAACTCTTCTTATCAGGATTTGAGTCGTGCGGCTTCGGTAGCCCGTCAGGTAAAGGCAAAAGGTTTGAAGATGCAGGCTTCGTTGATTATCAATCCGGGTTCGGAACAGGTATATTGCACGGCTCAGCGCGACGGCATGATTGAGGACTTGAAGAGTATCGGCGGTGTGGTGATGACCAATGCCTGCGGTCCTTGTATCGGACAGTGGAAGCGTGTGACCGATGATCCGCTTCGGGTCAATTCTATTGTGACTTCGTTCAACCGTAACTTTGCCAAGCGTGCCGATGGCAATCCGAACACACATGCGTTCATTGCTTCACCGGAAATGGCTGTGGCGTTTGCCATTGCGGGCGACCTGTGCTTTAATCCGCTGACGGATACCCTGAAGAATGAGAAGGGAGAAGAGGTCAGACTTGATCCGCCGACAGGGGAAACACTGCCACAGAAAGGATTTACAGTAGATGACAATGGCTATGTGGCTCCTTCGGCCGACGGAGGAAAGGTGGAAGTGACCATTCAGCCGGATTCACAGCGCTTGCAGAAACTGGAACCGTTTGCTGCATGGAATGGAGAAGACTTCATGGAACTTCCGCTGTTGATTAAGACGCAAGGAAAATGTACTACCGACCACATCTCTATGGCCGGACCATGGTTGCGCTTCCGCGGACACCTGGAAAATATTTCCGATAATATGTTGATGGGTGCTGTCAATGCATTCAACGGTAAGACTAACTGCGTATGGAATCAGTTGACTGGCGAGTATGAAGCCGTTTCAGCAGTGGCCAAGCAGTACAAGGCAAAGGGCATGGGCTCTATCGTTGTGGCTGAAGAAAACTATGGGGAAGGTTCCAGCCGCGAACATGCCGCCATGGAACCGCGCTTCCTGAACGTACGGGTAATCCTGGCCAAGAGCTTTGCCCGTATTCATGAAACAAACTTGAAGAAACAGGGTATGTTGGCATTGACCTTTGCCGATAAGAACGACTACGACAAGGTGCGTGAGCACGACCGGATTTCAGTGTTAGGATTGCAACGTTTCGCTCCGGGGCAGCCCTTGCACGTGGTATTGACTCACGAAGACGGCACGACAGAAACTTTCGAAGTGCTTCATACCTATAATGAAATGCAAATTAACTGGTTTAAGGCCGGTTCAGCCTTGAACACCTTTAAAAAATGAGAGAAATGAGCAATAAGATGTATATGCAGGACGGGAAACTGGTGGTTCCCGATCACGTAATGATTCCTTTTATCGAAGGGGATGGAGTAGGAGCAGAAATCACTCCGGTTTGTCAGAAAATTGTCAATACAGCGGTAGAATTGGCCTACGTAGGCAAGCGCCGAATTGAATGGAAAGAGGTGCTGGCCGGTGGAAAGGCTTTTGAGCAGACTGGTGAATGGTTGCCGGAGGCTACGCTGGAAGCATTTAAGGAGTATCTGGTAGGTATTAAAGGTCCGTTGACCACTCCGGTGGGTGGTGGTATCCGTTCGCTGAACGTGGCATTGCGTCAGACACTCGATTTATATGTCTGCCTGCGTCCGGTACGCTGGTTCAAAGGAGTCGTTTCTCCGGTGAAAGAGCCGCACAAGGTGAACATGCACATTTTCCGCGAAAATACGGAAGACATTTATGCGGGTATCGAATGGGAACAAGGTACACCGGAAGCACAGAAATTCTATGCTTTCCTTCGTGATGAGATGGGCGTGACCAAGGTACGTTTCCCGGAAACCTCTTCATTTGGTGTGAAACCCGTGTCAAAGGAAGGTACCCAGCGACTGGTGCGTGCAGCCATTGAATACGCGTTGCAACACGGCTTGCCGTCAGTAACACTGGTGCACAAGGGAAATATCATGAAGTTTACGGAAGGAGGTTTCAAGCGCTGGGGATACGAAGTGGCTGAAACTGAGTTCAAGGACCAGACTTTCACCATGAACGAATATGACCGCTTGAAGAAAGAGTTGGGTGAAGAGTCGGCCAAGGCTGCCGTAGCCAAAGCCATCAACGATGGAAAAGTGGTGGTGAAGGATTGCATTGCAGATGCTTTCCTGCAAAATACCCTGCTCATTCCGGAAGAATATTCGGTCATTGCTACGCTGAACCTGAACGGTGATTATGTGTCCGACCAGCTGGCTGCTATGGTGGGCGGTATCGGTATCGCACCGGGAGCCAACATCAATTACAAGAGCGGACATGCCATCTTTGAAGCGACTCACGGCACGGCACCGAACATTGCCGGAAAGAATGTGGTGAATCCGTGTTCCTTGCTGCTCTCTTCTGTCATGATGCTGGAGTACATGGGCTGGAAAGAAGCTGCCGAACTGATTGTGAATGCCTTGGAAAAAGCTTTCTCGAAAGGAGAGGCTACTCATGATTTGGCGCGTTTTATGCCGAATGGCCACGCGTTGGGCACGAATGAATTTGGACAGGAAATCATTTCTTTGCTGTAATAGTCGGAGGTTTTTCTTGTCGGAGTGTTTTTAATGGATAAAAAGAGAAGTTTATGAAGAAAGAATATATAGTTTACAAACTTTCCGAGTGTGCCAAGCAGGCATGCCGCATCGACAACGAACTGTTCACGAAATACAATGTAAAGCGAGGTCTGCGTAACGAAGATGGGACGGGTGTGCTCGTGGGACTGACAAAGATTGGTAATGTGGTGGGCTATGAACGTACCGACCAGGGATTGAAGGCTATTCCGGGCAAACTGTTCTATCGCGGATACGATTTGGACGACATTGCCCATGCTTTGTTGCGCGAAAAACGTTTCGGTTTTGAGGAAGTGGCTTACCTGTTGTTGTCGGGTGAACTTCCTGACAGCGAACAACTGGCTTCGTTCAAGGAGCTCATCAATGACAACATGCCGCTGGACAAGAAGACGACCATGAACATTATCGACCTGGAAGGGCAGAACATCATGAACATCCTGGCACGTAGTGTGCTCGAAATGTACACGTTCGACCCGAATCCGGATGATATTTCACGCGATAACCTGATGCGTCAGTCCATCGAACTGATTTCAAAGTTCCCGACCATCATTGCGTATGCGTACAGTATCTACCGTCACAGCATACACGGACGTTCGCTGCACATTCGTCATCCGCACGAGAATCTGTCGCTGGCCGAAAACTTCCTTTACATGATTAAGAAAGAATACACTCCGCTGGAAGCGCGTATGCTCGACTTGCTGCTGGTGCTTCAGGCAGAGCATGGAGGTGGTAACAACTCAACATTTACCGTACGCGTCACCAGTTCTACTCGTACGGATACTTATTCCAGTATTGCAGCCGGAATCGGTTCGTTGAAAGGTCCTCTGCATGGAGGTGCCAACATTCAGGTGGTCAAGATGTTCCATCACTTGAAAGAGGTGATTTCTGACTGGACGAATGTAGACGAAATCGATACTTATCTGACCCGCATGCTGAACAAGGAAGCGTATGACGGTACGGGCTTGATTTATGGTATCGGTCATGCGGTGTATACTATTTCCGACCCGCGTGCCGTATTGCTGAAAGAACTGGCTGGTGAACTGGTGGCAGAAAAGGGGTGTGAGAAAGAATTTGCTTTCCTTGAACTGCTGGAACAGCGTGCCATCGAATGCTTCAAGAAAGTGAAAGGAACCAAGAAGCAGGTTTGCTCGAATGTGGATTTCTATTCAGGCTTTATCTACGAGCTGATGGGTTTGCCGCATGAAATCTATACGCCGCTGTTTGCCATGGCCCGTATTGTGGGATGGACGGCACACCGTATTGAGGAACTGAACTTCGAAGGTCGTCGCATTATTCGTCCGGCATACAAGAACGTACTGGAGGAAGTGGACTACAAGCCGATAGGAGAAAGATAAAAGTTCAAGTGATTTTATATGGAGGAAGCGACAGAAACCCGATAATGAGGTATCTGCCGCTTCTTTTCTTTTTAGGAATGTCGGCCAAATTGTGTACCTTTGCGGCGTTTTTATCGTAAAATCAGAAAATATGAATAGCTTGAAAGGTTTTTTCTATGGGATTGCCACTTCGGTAACATTTGGTTTGATACCCTTGTTTACGCTGCCTTTGATGCAGAAAGGGATGGTGTTTGATTCGATTCTTTTTTATCGTTTTCTCTTTGCCACCTTTGCATTGGGTGCCATGATGAAAATAAAGAAGGAGTCATTTCGTATAGAGAGCCGTGATATTCCGATGTTTCTTTTGTTGGGACTGCTGTACACAGGCTCAGCCATGTTTCTGTTCTGGGGATATGGATTTATGGGAGCCGGGGTAGCCACGACACTTCATTTTACCTATCCCGTATTTGTGACCTTGCTGATGTTGGTCTTGTTCCGTGAGAAAGCTTCCTGGGTAACGTGGGTAGCTATTCTGCTGGCAATATATGGCGTATCTGAACTTTCTTTGAAGGGAGATGAGTTGTCGGCCGATGCGACGGGAGTGATTATTGTCCTGCTTTCGGCCGTATGTTATGCGGGCTACATTGTAGCAGTCAATAAATCAAGATTGCGTGATATGAGCGGACGGAAATTGGCTTTTTACGTATTTATCGTAAGTACGGTGCTGTTTGCCATAAAGGCGTTGACCAATCAGGGAATACAGCCGGTACCGGATGCAGTTTCAATCGGTAATCTGTTCTTGCTGGCAGTGGTGCCTACTGTCATTTCCAATATTACTTTGGTCTTGGCCGTACAGAATATTGGCGGAACAATGACTTCGGTATTGGGAGCTATGGAACCAGTGACGGCCGTATGTATCGGTGCCTTGATTTTTGGGGAAGAGTTTACCATGCAGGAAGGCTGGGGAATATTCCTTATCTTGGTGGCCGTTACCTTAATTGTGCTGACCCAGACCATCCAGAAAAGTCTGTCGACGGTAGTACGCAAAATTCGTCCGCGTCATGCTTGACACGGACGAACCTTGCGGTGGGAAAATCACGATTTCCCGTATAGTTTGTTGATAAGGTCGTTTCGACCGATTTTCCGTAATTCGTTGATAATGGCCTTCCGTTCCTCTGGCTTATACCAGAAGAAGAACATGCGTTGAGCCAGTTTTTCACGAGGGGTCTTGGCCGAGAATACCGGTTCCAATGTATAGGGATGTACGCCTGTGTACCATGCTTCCGTAGAGACGGTCATGGGGGTAGGCGTAAAGTCCTGTACCTGCTCCAGGTGGAAATCCAGTTTCTTGGTGATGACCGCCAGTTCGGCCATGTCCTCTTCCGTACAGCCAGGGTGACTGCTGATGAAGTAGGGGATAATCTGTTGTCTCAGTCCTGCTTCCTTATTGATTTTGTCAAAGATACGCTTGAACTCGTAGAACTGTTCGAACGGAGGTTTGCGCATCAAGTATAGCACTTTGTCGCTGGTATGTTCCGGAGCCACTTTCAGTCGTCCGCTTACGTGGCGTGTAATCAGTTCGCGAGTATATTCCTTGGTACTTTGATTAGTCTTTGCGTCTTTACTCTGGTGTAGAAGCAGGTCGTAGCGCACTCCGCTACCGATAAAGCTTTTTTTGATGCCCGGCAAACTGTCTACTGCATGGTATATCTCTAATAATGGCTGGTGGTCAGTGTTCAGGTTCGGGCAGACTTTAGGATGGATGCACGACGGACGTTTGCAGCGACGGCAAAGAGCCGTATCTTTTCCTCCCATCTGGTACATATTGGCCGATGGGCCTCCCAAATCACTCAGATACCCTTTGAATTCGGGCATTTCAGCGATGGCTTTTACTTCCTTGAGAATACTCTCCTTGCTTCGGCTGACAATGAACTTTCCCTGATGAGCCGAGATGGTACAGAAAGCACATCCGCCAAAGCATCCCCGGTGGATGTTGACAGAGAACTTGATCATTTCATAAGCCGGAATCCGCTTGTTTTTGTATTTAGGATGCGGAAGACGGGTGTAAGGAAGGTCGAACGACATGTCCAGCTCTCCTTGCGTCATGGGAGGATAAGGCGGATTGGTTACCACCGTCTGCTTTCCTACCTGCTGAAGGATGCGGGCTGCTGCATAGCGGTTGGATTCTTCCTCGATGTGCCGGAAGTTCTGTGCCTGTTTTTTCTTGTCCTTCAGGCATTCTTCATGCGAATAGAGTGTCAGGTCGCCTTGCCCGTTCGGATTTTCCGGCAGAGCGGCTACCTCTTTCTGTGGAATCAGGTAGGCTGTTTGTGGAATGTCGTGCGGCAAGTCCCCAGCATGAACTTCTCCTTCTACTTCAAGCAAGCGCTCGCTCAGTTCTGTAATAGGTTTTTCTCCCATTCCGTAAATAAGTAGGTCGGCTCCTGATTCTACCAAGATGGACGGACGTAATTTCTCTTCCCAATAGTCATAGTGCGTCAGGCGTCGAAGAGAGGCTTCGATACCGCCTAAAACCACTGGTACGTCAGGATACAGTTTTTTCAGAATCTGTGTATAGACAATGCTGGGATATTCCGGGCGCATGTCATGGCGCCCGTCGGGCGTATAGGCATCTTCGCTTCTCAGCCGTCGGTTGGCCGTGTATTTGTTGACCATGCTGTCCATGCATCCGGCAGATACACCGAAGAACAGTCTTGGTCTTCCCAGTTTCTTGAAGTCGCGCAGGTCATCGCGCCAGTTGGGCTGGGGGATGATGGCTACTTTCAGCCCTTTGGCTTCGAGCATTCGTCCGATGACGGCAGCACCGAAAGAAGGATGGTCCACGTACGCATCTCCACTGAAGATGATGACGTCAAGTTCGTTCCATCCCCTCAGTTCAGCCTCTTTCTTGGTAGTAGGCAACCAGTCGGTCAGCTTGTATTCTTTCAAGGCGTTTCTTTAATTGTGGTTTTCTTCAGTTTCTTCTTGTTCCTCTTTCTCTTCTTTTTCTCTTTCCCATTTGATATAAAGAAGGATGAGCTGGTGTAAGCCGAACGCTTTCATGTTGTTGTGATAAATCACGTCAATGCACAAATCGAGCAAGTCCTTGCTGTTTTCTTCCATGGATGCGATGAGCGAACGAATGTTCAGTTTCAGTTTGTCGAGCACGGTTTCGTCCACAATTCCGTTGCTGTCAATAAGCTGTTGGAAGAGCGAATATTTTTCAATGGTTTCCAGATGCTTTTCAGAAATTTCCATGCTGCGTGTGCCGGAAGCGTTGGTCTGTATGGTATACATAATATGATAATTTTAAAGTTTATGTAACAAAGGTATTTTTTTTCTAGATACGATGGCTCGTTTTCTCTCTTTTCTTTAGGGATTTTTGTGTATTTTCGGCTGGTAAATACGCGGTGCCTGTCTTATCTTTGCCTGACAGATATGTTTCAGACAATATACCTATAAATGGTGATTGCGGGTCTTGAAAGGATTCTCTTATTTTGCAGTGTGAATTTATGAATACGATATTTATGTGTAACAATACTACGCGAATGTATAAACCCACCGACAAGATGGGCGACTTGATTTGTGAGAATTATGCTCTTCTGCAGGTGATGAGCCGTTTTGGCATCTCATTAGGGTTTGGTGACAAGTCCGTGCAGGAAGTGTGCGACATGAATCAGGTGGATTGCAATACATTCCTGATAGTGGTCAATTTCCTGGGTGAGGAGAGCAATCATATTCACGACCATTTGCAGGGACTTTCCATTCCTGCACTGGTAGAATACCTTAAAAAGGCTCATTCCTATTTTCTGGATTTCCAGTTGCCTACCATCCGGCGGAAACTGATAGAGGCAATCGACTGTTCATCGGAGAATGAAGTGGCTTTTCTGATTGTGAAGTTTTTCGATGCATACGTGCACGAGGTACGCAAGCACATGGAATATGAGAATGAAAAGGTATTTACTTATGTGGAACATTTGCTGAAGGGAGAACGGCTGAAAGATTACAGCATCGGAGTTTTCGCCCGTCACCATGACCAGATTAATGCCAAGCTGACCGAGCTGAAAAATATCATTATCAAATATTATCCGTCGGGCGGGGACAACCAGCTATTGAATGCTACCTTGTTCGACATATTTAGTTGTGAGGAGGATTTGGCTTCGCACAACCGGGTGGAAGATTTTATTTTCGTGCCCGCAATCATGGAGTTGGAAAAGGAGATAAAATGAAACCGCAGGAAACAATATACATTGCTGTGGCAGATACGTCGATGATTATTCGCAGCGGACTCGTGTCTGCGTTGAGGCGTCTGCCTGATTTGCCGGTACAGGTAATCGAGGTCTCTTCAGAAGAGGGCCTGAAGCATTGTATGGAGGCACATACTCCACAAATTCTGATTATAAACCCTCAATTTGGAGGATGGTTTGATGTGGCCGCTTTCAAGCAGGAATATCCTGAAGCTGCCATGAAATTCGTGTCGCTGATTTACACGATGGTGGATGCCAACCAGTTGAAAGGCTACGATGATTCGGTCAATTTATTTGACGACGTGGATTCTTTGTCGCATAAGGTGTCGATGCTGATGAACGTGCCGGATGAGGAAGAAAGCGACCAGGACTCATTGAGCCAGCGGGAAAAAGAAATCGTAGGTTGTGTGGTGCGAGGAATGACCAATAAGGAAATTGCCGAAAAACTCTATATCTCCGTGCATACGGTCATTACGCACCGTCGGAACATTACGCGAAAATTACAGATTCACTCGGCCGCCGGACTGACCATTTATGCCATCGTAAATAAGTTGGTAGAGTTGAGTGAAGTGAAGATGAATCTTTAGAAAGGTCGTTATTTGGATTAATTCTAAAATACCTACATTTAGGTATTGCGGGTACAGCCTTTAACACCTATCTTTGCAGTGTTAGTCATATAGAAATTACGTAAACCACAAAAGTAAAAGAAGTTAGTTATTAGTTGGGTGCGCCCTGCGAAGTGATTCGCGGGGCGCACGCATTTTTTACATTTTGTTATGGTGGCTTAAATCGTTTTCAAAATCTGAAATAAAGTTTTCATTTCCCGAGAAAACCTTTTACTTTTGCTCGAAAGAAGATGAATAACAGATTTTAAGTATATGAAAGTAGGATTATTTATTCCCTGTTATATCAATGCCGTTTATCCGCAGGTGGGAGTGGCTTCTTTTAAGTTGCTGAAAAGCCTGGGGGTGGATGTAGATTATCCGCTGGACCAGACTTGCTGCGGACAACCGATGGCGAATGCAGGATTTGAAGAAGAGTCAGTAGAGTTGGCCAAACGTTTTGACCGTCTTTTTGAACAGTATGATTACATTGTAGGCCCGTCGGCCAGCTGTGTGGTATTTGTGCGTGATCATTATGGACAGTTATTAGCCAAGGAACCTCATCGTTGTGCCAGCGAGGGCAAAATTTATGATATCTGCGAATTTATTCATGACGTGGTGAAACCCACTTCCTTGCAGGCTTCTTTCCCTCATAAGGTCAGTATCCAGAACAGCTGTCATGGAGTGCGCCTGATGCACCTGTCTTCACCGAGCGAATTGAATATCCCGTATTATAATAAGCTTCGTGATTTGCTTTCCTTGGTGAAAGACATTGAAGTGGTAGAGCCGGAAAGACCGGATGAGTGTTGTGGATTTGGAGGTATGTTTGCGGTAGAAGAACATGCCGTATCCGGACAGATGGGACGTGACAAGGTAAAACGTCATATAGATACGGGGGCAGAATATATCGTAGGTGCCGATGGCTCCTGTCTGATGCATCAGAACGGGATAATTGCCAGAGAGAAGTTGCCTATCAAAACCATTCATATTGTAGAAGTTTTAGCTGCAGGACTATGAGTACGAAACATTCAAAAGCCGCCGAGAAGTTTCAGGAAAATAAGGAACTGGCGGGATGGCATGACCAGACCTTGTGGATGATGCGTGCCAAACGAGATAAAATTAGCCGGGAGGTACCGGAATGGGAACAGTTGCGCGACATGGCTTCTGCCATCAAGATGTACAGCAACAGTCACCTGGATTTGCTTTTGCAGGAGTTCGAAAAGAACGCACAGGCAAACGGAGCCCATGTGTATTGGGCGAAAGATGCCGATGAGTATTGTTCTATAATCTATAATATTCTGCACGGACACAATGTGCATCGCTTTATCAAGAGTAAATCGATGCTGGCCGAAGAATGCGGACTGAATGAATATCTGATTCAGAAAGGAATTGACGTGGTGGAAAGTGATTTGGGAGAAAGAATTCTTCAGCTGATGCATAAGAAACCCAGTCACATCGTGGTGCCGGCCATCCATATCAAGAAGGAGGAAATCGGTGAACTGTTTGTGAAAGAGATGGGTACGGAGCCGGGCAACAATGACCAGACTTATTTGACACATGCGGCACGTAAGAACCTGCGTCATAAGTTTATTGAAGCAGAAGCAGCCATGACAGGGGCTAATTTTGCCGTGGCTTCTACGGGTGAGTTTGTGGTGTGTACCAATGAAGGTAATGCAGATATGGGTACTTCGCAGCCTAAATTGCAGATTGCAGCTTTCGGGCTGGAAAAAATTGTGCCCGACCGTGAGGCACTGGGCGTATTTACCCGCTTGCTGGCACGTTCTGGTACCGGACAACCCATCACGACCTATACTTCGCATTATCGCAAACCCCGCAAAGGAGGTGAACTGCATATCATTATCGTAGATAACGGGCGTAGTAATATTCTGGCCGATCAGGAGCATGTAAAGACATTGAACTGTCTGCGCTGCGGAGCTTGCATGAATACGTGTCCGGTGTATCGTCGTTCCGGCGGATATTCTTATACCTATTTTATTCCGGGCCCGATTGGCATTAACCTGGGAATGCTGAAAGCACCTTTGCACTATTATGATAATGTGTCGGCCTGCTCTTTGTGTTATTCTTGCCAGAATGTGTGTCCGGCGAAAGTAGATTTGGCAGACCAGATTTATCGTTGGCGACAGAAACTGGATGGCCTGGGAGTAGCCAGTTCGTCCAAGCGTCTCATGTCGGGCGGTATGAAGGTACTGATGGAACATCCGTCTTTATTTAATTTGGCTCTTGCACGAGCATCGTGGGTGAATTCTTTCCCTCGTTCACTGGTGTACAATGGATTGAATGACTGGGGAAAAGAACATGAAATGCCACAGTTTGCCAAGGAAAGTTTTAATGAAATGTGGAAAAAGGGTAAAGTAAAATAGGGAAGCTATGAGTAGTAGAGAAGATATATTGCAGAACATACGTCGTAATACGCGAGTACGTTATGAAAAGCCGGACTTGTCTGCATTGGAACAAGGAGCAATTACGTACGCTGATCAGGTAGCGCAATTCTGTAAGGTTGTGGCAGAAGTCGGCGGACGTGTGGTGACGGTCAATGAGGGAGAAGATGTCAATGCGCTGGTCCGTAAATTGTATCCGGATGCCAAACGTATTGCTTCCAATCTGAAGAATATTACCTGTGCCACTTTTCATCCTGACGATGTGGAGGCTTCTGCTGATTTGGATGGCACAGACCTGGCTGTGGTGGACGGACGCATCGGTGTGTGTGAAAACGGAGCTGTCTGGGTGCAGCAGGATGTGGAACAGCGTGCGGTGTATTTCATTTCTGAGGCCTTGATACTTCTGCTCGACCGGAAAAATCTGGTAAACAACATGCACGAGGCGTATCAGAAAATAGATACAGGAGAGTATGGTTACGGTGTATTCATCTCTGGTCCATCAAAAACGGCGGATATTGAGCAGGCGCTGGTGATGGGAGCACACGGAGCGCGTGAACTGACCGTTTTATTACTATGATAAGGTAACAGATAGAAAAAAGGAGTCCCGGTATCTTTGAACTTGGATACCGGGACTCCTTTTTTGTGTTGATTCCCCAATGACAGGGTTTATCGGTGCTGCATGGCCTGTTGATTGAAAGGTTTTGCAGTTTCCGTAATATTGTGGTTGTTGTTCAACTCTAAGAACTGTGTACCTGTCCACCACAATATGTTCATGACAATTACTGCCAGTATGACAGTGAAGGCCGTAATCCTGGCTTCCAGTTGTTTGCTGGAAATTCTTTTAAAATTTTCTTTTCCCATCTCGGTTTTATTCACTAACCTTCTTTTCTCCATATAGTAATTATAGTCTTATTATTTCCTGTTGTCTGACTAATAAATGACACATATATGTAAATACTGCATGAGGGTGATAAATTTTTTCAGAAAAAGTTGCAGTTTTTTATTTTAAGTTGGAGTCGGTCAGTACTTCCTAAAAAGTATCGTAGTACTGCCGCGGAAGTACTCCAGTACTTGCTTGGAAGTACTACAGTACTTCTTAAGGAGTACTGAGATTGAGTAATTTATTGTAAACTAATTGATTAGTTTACGTAAACCGTCTTGAAGTACTTTTCAAACAACTCTTTCGCTTCATCTAATTGCGCTTGTGTGTTGAGTTGTACATCCTTCAGCTGGTAGTCCATTTTCATGGCTTCATATTTATGTACACCCAGGGTGTGATAGGGGAGTATCTCAACCCGTTCAATCATGCGATAGTCTTTGAAATGTTCACCGAGTGCTTCTATGTCTTCTTTAAAATAACTGTACTTCTGTACCAGTACATAACGCAGCCAGAACGGTTTCTGGTTTTCTTCAAGCCAGGCTGCAGTTTTCAGAGTTTGTGCATTACTTCTGGAAGTGAGTGCTTTATGACGTTCGTCATTGAACTCTTTTACGTCGAGCAAAACGAGGTCTGCCAGCGAAAGCAGCTCTTTTACATCTTCGTTCCAGATACCGCCATTTGTATCTACGCAGATATGAATGCCTGCTTCTTTCAGCATGCGGAATAAAGGAACCAAGGCTTTTGCCTGAAAGGTGGGTTCTCCTCCACTGAAAGTAATACCTCCTTTCTTCCCGAAAAAAGGTTTCTGGCTCACAGCCATCTTGAGTATCTCTTCAGGAGCAGTTTCTTTACTTTCACCTTTGGCATCAATGGTATCGGGATTGGCACAATAAAGGCATCGGAAATTACAGCCTTGCAGGAAAACAACGAGACGTATTCCCGGACCGTCGTATGTGCCTAATGATTCGTATGAATGTACTCTAATCATGATAGGATAAAAAATAATAGACACAAACTACCGGACTGAAAATCCGGGTAGCTTGTGTCCAGTTAAAATTATATACTCTTTATGCAAGAATTACATGCGTTCGTGGAAGCTGCGTGAAATTACTTCCAGCTGATGCTCACGGCTCAGTTTGATGAAGTTCACTGCATAACCAGATACACGAATTGTCAGCTGAGGATATTTTTCCGGATGCTCCATGGCATCTTCCAGCATTTCCCGGTTCAATACGTTTACGTTCAGGTGGTGTGCACCTTTCACGAAGTAACCGTCCATCATCGTTACCAGGTTCTCGATACGGTTTTCCATATCTACTCCCAAAGATTTCGGTACGATAGAGAAGGTGTTACTGATACCGTCCTGTGAGTCACGGTAGCGCAATTTAGCTACAGAACTCAGAGAAGCAATGGCACCGTTCTTGTCGCGTCCGTGCATCGGGTTGGCTCCAGGAGCGAATGCTACACCTTTGGCGCGGCCGTCTGGAGTGGCACCTGTTTTCTTACCATACATTACATTTGAAGTAATGGTCAGGATAGACAAGGTCGGTTTGGCATTTTTGTAAACCGGCAATTTCTTCAATTCTTCATCGAAGTAGTAAATCAAGTCTACAGCCAGGTGGTCTACGCGGTCATCGTCATTTCCGAAGCAAGGGAATTCACCTTCGATGTCGAATCCTTCTGTCAGTCCGATGTCGTTACGACGAGCTGTTACCTTCGCATACTTAATGGCAGAAAGTGAATCCACAGCGATAGACATACCTGCCACACCGTAAGCAAGGTTGATAACTGGGTCAGTATCTACGAAAGCCATCTGAGCCTTTTCGTAATAATACTTGTCGTGCATGTAGTGGATGATGTTCATGGCTTCGTTGTACACGCGTGCCATTTCTTTCAGCACTTTCTTATAGTTGGCAAGTACTTCTTCAAAGTTCAATACATCACCGCTCAATGCCGGAATATCTTTCACCATCAGTGTACCAGTATTTTCACAGCGTCCGCCGTTGATAGCCAGCAGCAATGCCTTAGCCAGGTTACAGCGTGCACCGAAGAACTGGATGTGACGGCCGATATCCTGATAAGATACACAGCAAGCGATACCGTAGTCGTCAGAGTTACGTACTTCACGCATTAGGTCGTCGTTCTCGTACTGGATAGAAGATGTATCGATAGAAACCTGTGCACAGAAGTTCTTGAAACCTTCCGGTAGTTCCGGGCTCCACAGCACGGTCAAATTCGGTTCTGGTGAAGGACCGAGGTTGTACAATGTCTGCAAGAAGCGGAATGAAGTTTTGGTTACTTTTGTACGTCCGTCGTTGAAGCGTCCGCCGATAGACTCAGTCACCCATGTCGGATCACCGGCAAAGATGTCAGTATAAGCCTGCATACGCAAGTGGCGTACCATACGCAGTTTGATGACAAACTGGTCAATCAACTCCTGTGCATGTGCTTCATCAATCAGGCCATGAGCCATATCATATTCAATATAGATATCTAGGAAAGACGATACGTTACCCAATGACATGGCAGCACCATCCTGTTCTTTTACGGCAGCCAGGTAAGCCATGTATACCCACTGAACAGCTTCCTGTGCATTGTGAGCCGGACGTCCCAGTTCAAGACCGTATTGTTCTCCCATGATCTTGATTTCCTTCAGGGCCTTAATCTGCTCAGCCACTTCTTCGCGAAGACGGATGCGGGCATCAGTCATCGGACCAGTCAGATGACGCAAATCATTCTGTTTAGCTTCAATCAGTCTGTCCAGACCATACAATGCCAGACGACGGTAATCACCGATGATTCGTCCGCGTGCATAGTTGTCAGGAAGTCCTGTCAAGAAACCAAGTGAACGGAAAGAACGGATTTCTTCTGTGTATGCATCGAAAACTCCGTCGTTATGAGTTTTGCGATAATGAGTGAAAATATCTTTAACCTTCGGGTCAACTTCTGCCCCGTTTTCACGGCAAGCTTTTTCTACTACCTTGATACCTCCAAAAGGTTTGATTGCACGGCGCAACACTTCGTCAGTCTGCAAGCCGACAATGACTTCATTTTCCTTATCAATATATCCCGGTGCGAAAGAAGTGATGGTTGATACTGTGGACGGATCGAGCGAGCGTACACCATTGTTTGCACGTTCTTCAGCCAAAGCTTCCAAACATTTGTTCCAAACAGCTTTTGTACGTTCAGTTGGACCGACCAGGAATGAAGCGTCGCCCTCGTAAGGCGTAATGTTTGTCTTTACGAAATCGGTGACGTTGATTTCATGGTTCCAACGGCCTTCTTTAAAATTCATTGCCATAAATTTGAAATATTAAAAAGTTATGTAAATGTGGTTCTCTAAACCGAATGCAAAGGTAGTGAAAAACCTTGTGTTGTACAATACCTATTTTGTGGTATATTATTATTTTGCATTAATTACAAAGTAGTATAGGCTATAGAAACAGGTTATGGGAAAGGTGTGTTTGCGAAAAAATCTTTGCAAAAGTTTGCACAACTCAAAAAGTCGCTCTATATTTGCACCGCATTTGAGAGAAGATGCGTTCCCAAAGAAGATTGGAAGTTTGGGTGAGTGGCTGAAACCAGCAGTTTGCTAAACTGCCGTACGGGTAACCGTACCGGGGGTTCGAATCCCCCAGCTTCCGCTTCTGTAATTAGGAAAAAGAATGGCGCTTTCGTCTAGTGGCCTAGGACGCGGCCCTCTCACGGCTGAAACACGGGTTCGATTCCCGTATGCGCTACATCAGCTACTGGAAGTTTGGGTGAGTGGCTGAAACCAGCAGTTTGCTAAACTGCCGTACGGGTA